>JAABUM010000090.1_pt1 | contig 190670 bp, 93 predicted proteins | sample 5559161 | NCBI WGS metagenome assembly JAABUM01 (sample SAMN10711868, study PRJNA513369) | rock metagenome | isolation source: Antarctica rocks | place: Antarctica: Victoria Land, Siegfried Peak nord | reverse complement strand
ACCCTAACCCTAACCCTAACCCTAACCCTAACCCTAACCCTAACCCTAACCCTAACCCTAACCCTAACCCTAACCCTAACCCTAACCCTAACCCTAACCCTAACCCTCCCGCGCGGGTAGAAGGCTAGCTGAGATATTCCTGCGTCTAGCTCTTACCTTAATCTTATAATCCTAATATAATTTTTTCCTATAAAAATTCTATAGATATTTTAGCTCTAGGATATACTTAAGTCTTTAAAGAATCTAACTATATATATATCTAGCTATATTTAGCGTAGATATCCTAGTTATCCTACGTCTAAGGATAGTATACTAAGGAAGTACTAGAAGAATCTCTACTAGATAGTATTTACTTAATAACTTTCTTATATATTACCTAATATAGCTACTTCTTTTTTCTAGTTTTTTCTAATTTTTTTCTCTATCTAATCTATATATAGTATCTAACTAAAATCTAGTAATTTAAATAATTATTAGTTTTTATAATAGAGATCTAAGCTAACTCTATCTATTCTAGCTAAAAATTAGCTCGCTAGATAGCCTAAGCTTAGCTCTATATCCTTATATACTTTTTATATATTTCACTTCTATATATAACTAAGAGCGAGAGAAAATAAGCTTATACTAGTAGTAGATTACCCGTTAAGGCCGGAATATTAAGAAAATCCTAGTATTCTAAAAATTATATAAAGTTAAGACTAAGCCTAATAAGGTAGATAAGTAGGTTTATTTATAAGGCTAAGTAAGGGCTTTCTAATAGTATACTTTTCCTAGAAATTAGTTAGGGTTCAAGCCGTATTTTATTTAGAAATAGAAAATTAAATAAAATACAATTAAATTTTTAGTACTATTTAAATAAAATGTAGTTACAGTTTATTTATCCTTATAAGATAGGCTTATTCTACCTATTCTAATTATAGATTAGTATTAGATATCTATTTAAGTTAAGCTACTACTTATTAACTAGTAATTACCTCCTATTATATAATAATCCGTTTTAACTCTTACTAGTACTTCTCTATTATACTAGACTTAGGTATAATAGGTAAGTTTAAGTTACCCCCTAATATTAAGCTAACCTTATAATACTTCTACTATATACTATAAGTAAATAAGTATTAGTAATAGACCCCCGTTTATTATAAGTCTACCTTAGCCTAATAACTTTATAATAAACTACCTCTTTTCTATAAGTTAATCTATTAATACTCCTTATTATAATAGTTAACTATATATCTTTATAACTAGTAAATAAATAGATATAATAGATATAAATATCTTAATCTATTTAAATATATTAGTAACTAGGGAATAGGGACCTAGTTAAGTTATAGATTCTAGTAGATTACCTTTAAATACTCCTTATTAATAATTAAGTTTAAGATAGATAGAATATAGCTAATAATATCCTATTATTTCCCCGCTAAAACTTAATATTATATACGTAGATAGGTATTAATATTACTAAGTAATACGGCGTATTAGTATAATAAATCTAAATAAATAATTATTTAATATATAAGTAAATAAATTAATAGCTTTATAGTAGGTTAGTTATAAGATAGGTATTAAACTTATTATAATAATAAATTAGATAGGTAACGCGACTTAAAGACGCGTTTATTATAAGTTCTAAAGCTATCTACTTAGTATAAGAATTACTCTACTAATACTATAAACTTTAAACTTAAACTTATTCTAACTTAAATCCTTATCTACCTTTATATTTAGCCTAACTTATATAATATCCTACCTAGTTTAAAGGTCTTTATTTATAGATATCGCGGTCCTATTATCTAATTTTAATAGGGTAACTAGGGTAAATAACCTCCCGCCGCTAATATTAATTACTAAATATTAAAATTTAATTCTACCTAGTATATTAATTACAACTTCTCTACTAATTAAAATTTAATTATCTTAATTTAATAAGTAGATTCTTTAAAGTTAATTTTATAGTCTAATAACTTTATACCTTTTTCCCTAGCGTAGTTAATAGGTTATTAACTATTAGTATTAACTCTTATTACTATTAGTATTAACTCCCTTATATATAAGCGCGGCGCTAAACTTATATAAGCTTACTATTAGTATTTAGTAAATGCCTTTATAATATATATATTAGAAATCTATCCTTATATCTAACTCTAATCCTATTAATTTCTATCTTTCTTAATAACTTAATAACTCTTAACTACTTTCCTTTTATAATTATTATTATCTATAATTCTCTTCTATAAATCTACTTTAACTATAACTTTATTCTTTCTATTATTTAAAATTTACCTCCTTTAACTCTATTATTATATAATTCTAAGTCTTTATTTAAATCTATCTATTTATAAATCTACTTATATTTTCTTCTTCCTCTACTTCTTTATCTCCTCCTATTTATTATAATCCTATCTAATAGTAAGGGAGAAGTAGGTAAGAAGGGCTAGTAGTAGTAATAATATAAGAACTTAATTACTATTTAATATCTCTTTAAGATAGATATAACTTAGTTAAGAGAATAACTATTTTAAGTTAAGTATAAAGCTCTTAAATTATAAGTAAGAACTATAATTATATAGAAGAAGGAAACTCTATTAAGACTTCTTATAATTAGTATAATTAGTAACTAATTACTCTAACCTTTTATAATTAGTCTACCCTAGTACTAATTAATACTACTCTAGTTCTAAGAATTTATAAGTACTTATACTTATAAGTATACTTATACTTAGTTATAATACTATTCTTTTATTATACTTAATACTTTTAATATAAATAACTATTATATATAACTTAATAATACCTTTAATAATAAATTACTTTATACCTCTACTAACTTAATATATTCTAAACTCTTACTACCTTTTAAATACTAAACCTTATATCTATATATATATATACCCTTCTAATATCCCTATCCCTATTTTTATCTCTATCCTTCTCCTAACCCTAACTCTCTCTCTCTCTCTCTCTCTCTATATCCTTTCTCTCTTTAAATATTCTAACTCTTTATCTCTAACTCTACCTCTTCCTTCTTTTTCTTTTCTTTATAATTTAAATAACTTCTATCTCTATCTTCTTCTCTCTTCTTCCTATCTTTACCCTTTTATATCTTCTATCTTTCTCTACTACCTTATTATTTAACTCTTATCTAAAATCTATAAATTAAAATCTTTATCTTATTATACTCCTTATCTTCTTTCTAATATCCTTTTACTATTCTAACTCTCTTTTATTAAAATTCTAATCTTTTATAATTCTACTTTATCTTATATATTAATTATATCTTTCTATTTATTCTTTCTATCCTATCTCCTTTCTATAATCCTTCTTCTTATAACTCTTTAAATTTATTTACCTCTACTTTCTAATTTCCCCTCTCTTTTACTTAATTTAAAACTATTTAAAATACTTAAATATAATCTTTCTATCTATTAATAATTTATTCCCTTTAACTTACCTTACTAATCTACCTATCCTATTACATTTTAATTTATCTTACTCTACCTCTTTTCTTACTTATATATTAACGCGTCTTACTAACTAATCTTTCTTTTCTCCCTTTATTCTACTTATAACTTTATTCTTCTAATTACTTTTACTTATCTCTCTATTACTTCTTATAGAATTCTCCTTCTATCTATCCTCCTCTAATTTATTCTACTTATAACTCTATTAACTTAACTTTATATTTTTACTATTATTCCTTTATATCTACCTACTCTTATTTAAATACTATTTAATAATACTATTTAACTACCTATCTTATAAATACTTACTATATTATATATAATCCCTTACTCTTAACTATAATACTATATCTTTATTAACTCTAATTAAACTTAAACTCTTATTATCCTTAAATCTATCCTCTTATATCTACCCTTATTCTTATCTATCTACTTAAGCCCTAACTCTTATTTCTATCTTAACCCTATTTCTATATATCCTAATCCCCTTACTTATAAACTCTAATCCTACTCTTCTACTTCTAGCCCCTTCCCTCTTTTAAATCTTATATTAGAAAAAAAATCCTATTAAAATCTAATCTACCTCTCTCTAATAATCCTATACTTTCTTCTATTTAAATATATCTCCTACTTATAAACCCTAATCCTTATCTTATCTAATCTTTATATCTACCTTTATATCCTTACTTACTACTTTCTAAATCTTACTTTACTATCTTTCTATCTTCTTCTTTCTACTCTATCCTCTATCTCTATCCTTACTCTCTCTATTCTATATTTCTTTACTTACTTTAACTATTAATATTAGCTCTTAGTTCTAATTCTATCCTATTCTATTAACCCTAATTCTAATACTTCTTTAACCTTAATTTAACTCTCTTACTTTTCCCTTTCTTCCCCTCTCTATCTTCTACTCTAACTTAATCTCTTAGTCTATCCTCTTTTTCTCTTTACCCCCGTCCTCTTTAATCCGAACCCTATTTCTTAGAAGAAACCCTAATTCTACTACTTATCTCTCTTTCTCTTCTTACCTACTTAGAATTATTCTACTTTAATCTTCTTCTCCCTACTTTAATATAACTTAGAAGCGCGTTTTTTATAAGTAGTAGGGCGGTCTACTATAAATAGGACCTACTCTACTTATAATATAAATTTCAAGCTTAAACTAGGATAGATTCTAACCCTACTCTATTTATACCTTCTATTTATTTTTCCTGTAATTTTATCTAGTTTAAAGGTATCCTTTACTATTAATTACTACCTTTTAGATTTTTTAATAAGGTAACTAGGGTAAATAACCTTCTACTACTAATATTTATTACTAATACCCTAAATTATCCCTAACTACTAGAATTAGTAATAATAAGCTTATTATATAGAACTAGATATTTCTAATCTAATAAATATATTCCTTAGACTTAGTTTAATTAACCTTCCTCTTCTTACTATTTAAAATAGTAGAGTAGGTAGGTTATTTATAATCCCCTTACTATTTAAATTAACCCCTTCTACTATTTAAATTAACCCCTTTATATATAAGTATAATATTAAATTTATATAAGCTTACTATTTAAATTAAGCTAATATAAATAGAGTATACTAGTTAGAGTTATATATTATAATATATAAAGCTTACTAATAAAGTATTAATAGTATCTACTAGTAAATCTTAAAGATAATATAAAATCTTTATCTTTTTACTCTTTATAAGTATTTTAAAGTAGTCTATTTATAAAATATTAACTTCTAATACTTAATATAACTAGCTACTTATTTCTAATTATAAAATCTTAATATACTTTAAGAAGTACTTTAAGGGCTAGAGAGAACTTAATAAAAAGTTAATTCGTCTTAATTTCTCTTTAATCTATTTTTTATCCTAGATAGAGATATTCCTCTTAAGTACCCTAAGCTATTCTATTATTAGGATCTAAAAATAGATCTTAGATATATTCTTAATATAGGAAAAATAGGTAGAAGTAATAAGGGGTAAATATCTTAACTATAAATTAAAAATAAACGCGAATACTCTATCTCTTTAACTTCTTCTTCCTTAATAATTAAGCTAGACCTTCTAGGCCTAGCCCTAGGGGTAGGAAAAGGTTTCTCTAGGTCTATTAAAAAGTAGTTATAACTAGAGGTAGAACGGAAGAATTACTAGTACGCGATTCTTAATTTCTAGGGGGTTTCTATTAACGCGTTCTTTAAAACCTAACCTTTCCTCCTAGGATTTATCTAATTATATAATTTCTTTAAGTATTTTAATATACCTAATATATCTCTAGTAATATAAGGGTAGTCTTAATACGCTAGCTTATCTTAATAAAGGACTAGATTAGAAAAGAAGTAGGGAAAAGAATCTAGAATTAAGACCTCCTTTTATTTAGTAATATCCTAGATTAAATAAGAATATTTAGTTATCTTTAAAAGGATATTTTTATATTCTTTAAGTAGAAGTTAATATAGTTTTTAATAGAAGTAATAGTTAATTCTAGAAGATAGAATACTAGTCTTATAACCCTTATAAGCTAGGAAGCTAGTATCTCCTAGTATACTAATAAACTCTATAGTATTTAATAGAGAAAGGTTAATTTACTATCTAGTTTTTAAGCCTAGATTAAAAGGTTTATATTTTATTAAATAATAAAGAGAAGAAGAAGAAGAAAGATAAAGTAATATTTAAATAATTACTCTAGGTATTAAAAGTAGTAAGATTAAGGTTTAACGCGGCCTATTATTAATCCTATATCTTAGTATAATATATAGAATATTAACGCGGATCCTTATCTATATTCTTTTATATACTTACTTAATACTATATCTTAATAAGATTAATAGATATTATAATTTAGTAAGATCTTTATAATAGACTTTTAATACTAGGCTTTCTATATATATAAGGAAATTAAGGTTTCTAGTATATCTTCTAGTATAAATAATTAAATTCTTATATATCTTCTTTATATACTACTATTAAATAGAGAGTTTTTAGTAAGTACTATTACTTTTAGTTCTATATATATATATAGGTCTAAAAAATAGATATTTAAATATAAATATAATTATATAATAGTAGAGTTACTTAGGAATAAAAGGATATTCTTATATACTTATTCTACTATTATAAACTTCTATATTATTTCCTAGAGTATATAAATAACTTAGAGTACTCTTAAACTAATTATATTAAAGAGTTATACTAGAAGTATCTTAGAACGAGTTATTAAGCTAAGATAGCTACTTTACCTTAAGAGGTATAGTAGTAAGTATATATAAGAACTTACCTCGTTAATAACTTTAATAATACTAGGCCGATTTTAGTAATTTTTAGATAATAAGAAAGGCCTTAATCTTAGCTTTAAAACTAAGTCCTATTTATAAGATAATATAAAGGTTTATTCTAAGGGTAAAGGTTCGCGTTTTAGTACTAGAAAGGCCTTTAAGGTTTTAAATATTAAGGATCTCTAGTTTTAAAGAACTAATAGCTTTATTATACTAGGCCTAATTAGGAAGCTAGTAAGCGTATTTTTAAGTACTAAGCGCGCGCTTTTTAATAATATTAAAATTATAAAAATTAGTTAAGATTTATAATATATCTAATTTAACTTTATAATTCTAAATTAGACTTAATTAAAACTTAGTATATTATAAATTAGATATAAGCGTATCTAATTTATCTTTATAAGTTAACTTATCTTACTTATATATTATCTTCTTCCTTATATATATTAAAGCTTTATACTTAGTTACTTAATATAATAATATAGATATATAAGATAAGTAGTATAACCTTTAATTACTAAGTTAGATAATAAAGGAGTATTATAAACTTATAAACTACTACTACTTTATACTTAATACTATAAAAGTCTTAATAGTATAAGAATTAATTATAATAGAATTATAATTAAATCTCTAGTTAACTTAAAGTCTAGCTACTTTTAACTCTTTAAGAAGTTATATTACTTTAGAAACTTTTTTAAATAATATAAAGATATCTAGTTTATATTTAATATATATATATATCTATTTTAAAGAGCTCTTATAATCTTATATATCTTCTATCTTATACTTTAAATACTTAGTAAGTTAGTAAAGAAAGTTATAATTACTATTAATAGATTTAAATTATTCTAATTAATTAATTAGATACTTCTTTCTTAATTACTTAAAGAATAGAACTTATAAGATAGTAGTTAATCTATTATAAAAGAGATTAATAATTATTATTATTAATTAAGTTACTAGTCTTTTATCTAATAATAGAGTCTTAATATTATTATAAATATTAAAGGCTTTTCTTATTTATTACTAACCTTTTAACTTTATAATAATATCTAAGATTTATAAACTAAGTAATTACTAATTTTTTAATAGATTATAATCCTTTAATAGTTTCCTTTATTATAGTAGTAGAATTTATATACTTCTAATATAAAGGTTTAAAGACTTAATATTAATAGACTTATTATTAACCTTCTTTATAAGGGTAGTAATAATTATAAGGATAGATAGAAGAGTAGAACTACTATTAATATTAACTCTAATATAAAGATTACTTTAAAAGTATACTAGTAAAGACTTATACTAGTTTTAACTTTAATAATACCTTAGAAGCTTTATTAAAGGATTTAAATAATATTATAAAGGACTAGTTATAATAGTATAAGGCTTATAATAAGATTTCTAGTTATTATTATTATTATTATTATTATTACTAACTCTTTAATATTTTTATAACCCCTTTTACTTATTTAAAATAAGAGTTTATTCTTAAGTAGTAGAAGGCTTTAAAGCTTTAATATCTATTAGTTACTTATATAATATATAATATCCTTACTATTATAATAAAAGCTATTATATATAAATAATACTTCTTTATAATAAAGAGATATTATATAAGTTATATATATTATATACCTCCTACTTTTTATACCTTAATAATAGTCCTTTATATTAAAAATTAATAGAATTAGTTTAAATAAGTAGAACTTAATTTAAAAGCTAACTTTAATATATTTAATAAAGTAAAAAGGGCTAATAGTATTCTATATAATATATAAGTAGAAGAAAGTTATCTTAATAATAGTTATATTAGTAATAGAGATAAGGATATTAAAGGTAATTTAATATATAAGTTATAAGTCCTTTTTATATATCTTAGAAAAGAGTATTAATATTTACTCTTATAATTAAGAGGATAAGTTTATAATTAGTAAGAGTCTACTAGTAATAATATAAGTATATTAAAAAGGTAAGAAATAGTAAAGTCTAAGATAATACTAAATTAATTTACTTAGTAGTAGAAGTTTATATAAACTAGATTATAAAAATTTAGAATATAAAATATTACTATTTATATAAAAGTAAACTTTAGATAAAGTTTATAATTATTATTCTAGTTATTATATTTACTTAATATAACCTTTTATACTCCTCTTTATAAATACTAAGCTCTACTTAATAATTCTAAGATATCTTATAAATACTCTATCTTATAAAGAGATCTTATAAAAATCCTATTCTACTAAAAAAATCCTATTCTATCTCTATCTTATACCTTTATAAAGATATAGGATTAAGATCTAATTTATCTATTCTATCTTATAATCTTATACTATCTTATATAAGATATCTTATAAAATATCTTATATCTTTCTAACTAGTAATTAAGAGATATATAAGAATAAATTTACTAATTACTTTTATATATATTATAAGTTATTATTAGTTTTTAAAAGAATTAATATATAAGATATATAAAATATTAATAAGGTAATATAATAAAGTTATATATTTAAATTTATACTAACTAATAATAGTCTTTAATAAGAGTAAGAAGAAGTCTTAATATATAAATTATAAGTCTTTATTATAAAGTAAAGCTATTTAATACTTTTATTCTAAAAGTCTACTAGAAGATATTCTTATATAAGAGTATTAAAGAGATAATACTTTAACTTATTTAAATTTATTATAAATAGTTAAGAGTATTCTTTTATATTTAATATTATTTCTAAGTATTAAAAGAGTCTCTAATCTTATATAAAAAGTATATTTATAAGACTATATAATTAGAACTAGAATTTATAAAATAAGTAATACTTCTAAAGTATTATAATTATATTATAAGTTTAAACTTTAAAGAAGCTCTTACTAAGTTCTAGAATATTCTTTAAAAGAAAGAAGATATTAATTAAAGTATTAATAAAAATAAAGATTCTTTTTAATTAAAATTAATAAATATTTTAAGATAAATAGATTAATAGTTATTATTTTAAAGTTAGTTAATAATTAGTTAGTATATTTATAAATATAAAGCTTCTATTTAAGTAGGAAATAATACTATTTATATCCTCTTATTATAATAGAAAATATATAATTTAAGACTTTAAGCTTATTATAACTTATTAATTAGTTAATAAGTACTCTAGATTCCTTTCTTAAACTAGTATAAATATTAGAACTCTAATATTTCTTTATATTCTACTTATATATATACCTACTCTTAATAATATTTTCTACTTAAATAAAGTTATATAATATATTTATAACTATTTAAAACTTTAAAAATTATAAAAATTAGTATAGTAGTTTAAAGGATATATTATTATTAATAAATTTACCTATTAAATTCTATATATTAATAGCTAGAATAATTAGATTAATAATAAAAATCTTATTATTATTTATAAATTACTTATTCTACTATCTTACCTACTAATATATCTAATATTAACTTAAATAGAAGATAATATCTATCTTATTACTAGATATATAATACTATTAGAATAATCTATATTTTAGTATAAGTTTATAAGTAAATACTATTATATAAATAAGCTACCTACTAATATATCTAATATACTTCCTACTATTTATATTACCTACTAATATATCTAATATTAGTTTAAATAGAAGGAAATATCTATCTTATTACTAGGTATATAATACTATTAGAATAACTTATATTAGTCTATTACTATATTAGCTAATACTATTATATTTATAAGTTAAAAACCCTACTATTTATATTACCTACTAATATATTTAATATTAGCTTAAATAGAAGGTAATATCTATCTTATTTCTAGGTAGGTAATACTATTAGAATAATTTAAATTAGTATATTACTATATTAGCTAATACTATTATATTTATAAGTTAAAACCTCTACTATTTATATTACCTACTAATATATCTAATATACTTTCTACTATTTATCTTACCTACTAATATATTTAATATTAGTTTAAATAAAGGGAATTATCTATCTTATTATTAGGTATAAAATACTATTAGAATAGTTATATATATATAATATAACTAATACTATTATATATATAAGCTAGCTACCTACTAATATATCTAATATACTCCCCGCTATTTATATTACCTATTAAATACTAGGTAGTAGAAGTAATTTTCTAATATAAAAATCTTGAATTTTTATAAGTATTTTCTAGTAGATATATAAAATCTTATTAAGAGATATAATTTAACTAATTACTCTATTAATCTAGTAAATTATAATTTAACTAATTATTACTATAACTTAGTAATTTACTTAGATTATAATAGGAAATACTTTAACTAGATATAATATAAGGGCTAATAACCTTAGTTCTAATATTATACTACTTATTTTTATATTTATTAGACTTTAATTAGCTATTTATACCTAGCTCCTTCTACTTCCTTATATCTTCCTTCTTTAAAATTACTTCTTTATTATCTATTTAAACTTATATATCTCTTTAAGCTATTAATCTACCTTTATAATAAACTCCTTTATATATTTAAACTTTACCTCTATTATCCTTATTACTTTATATATTATTCTATCTTTTAATATATTTTATATAGTTATTATAACCTTTAAGGTCTTTATTAATATCCTCTTAATATATATTCTCTTATCTTTAAGTTCCTTCCTCTTTATTAGACTTCCTAGCCCTTATATAAGTATCTCTTCTCTACTTTCTAACTTATTCCTTCTACTAATTACTATTACTTATAATAACTCCTCCTTTAATACTATATTCTAATATTAGGACTTATCTTATAATATATTAAAGTAAGTTTATTAAAGCTTATTTTTAAAAAAAAATCTAAAGAGCTTTACTCTACTTTATTATATAATATACTTATAATAATAAATCTCTACTATCTACTAATAAAATATAAAGGATAATATTAGAAGTTTTAAATAAGTATTAAAGTTATAAAGACTAGAATACTAAGAGTTAAAGACTAGCTTTAAGAAGTCTAGATATAGTTTTCTAGGTAATAGTAGCGCTAATCCTTAGGAGATTAGTACCTCTTTTATTAGCGCTTACTAAAGACTTTTAGTATTATCCTCTATAAGATACAGCTCTCTCTAAGATATCTTAGGCGATGGAAATACGTCGCAACCTATTTATAATAAGGTGGCATTCTATCTTTAAAGGTACTAAGCTACCTAGCTTCCCTACTCGCCTATATACCTATTCTTCTCCGACCTTAAAGTGTAGGACTTGTCGTACCTTCAAGGTACGTACTGCTTCTTTAACACCTCGAAGCCCGTAGTAGAAGAATTGAGAAGGTTTTGGATACTAACATTACACTAGTCTACGACACTGACTGCGGAGCGAAGCACACCTGCTTGCCTCGACGAAACACCTTGCAGTGGGCTTGATTTGGATGCCAAAGCGGTCGATGACACTGTACAATCTATGAGACGGTCCTTGTGGAGATGTAAGGGTAATCCATCCATAACCAATTCTCCACCCGCTTCTGTTACGCCGCAGATCCAATCGCGCAGTACCCAATTCGACATCTTGTTTTCCACGATTTTATACAACTTTCTTGATGGAGCTACGAAACAAGTCCAGGATGGAGGCCAAGCTATGGATGAGGCGATAGCCTCCGTTTGCGCAGCTATCGCATGTTCACCCGCAGACAGGTCTACCCTTGTACAGGTCGCTCTTGAAAGCATCCCATTCTCTATCAAAGAAGCCTTCGGAAAAGCACCTTGGTCGTGGGAGACTGTGAATTATATTGAGAAGACGACACCAATGATCTTACATTCAGCGACGGGGGTTTATGCGTACCATCTAACGAAGATAAACAAAGAGGACAGGCAAAACTTTTACGTAGGTCAGACCACCAATAGTTTCGCACGCAGATTGGCCGCCCACGATGGACGTCGAAAGGCCGAGAGAAGACCGAAGATATATTCATCGAAATTCTACGGAAACCTCAAGCTTACTAAACCTAAAGACATCCATATTTTTATTCTCGCAGATATCAGTGTCGTTCAAGAGGACGTCTTAGCACATAAGGTAATGGCGATAATCCTAGAAGCCGGTTTTTGCGTTTTTTTCGACTCGTTACGTTCTAGCAACTTTCGAAGAAGTGATGAAAGCATATCATTCGCGCTCCGTTGGTCAGCCATTCGCGCCCCCATAATTTGTCCCTCTCATCTGCTTACAAATTCGCCTAGTCGTCCAGCCGATATACCTGTCGTACCGTGGACAGGTTTGAACTTTGCGTTTCCGCTGTTTCAGAGTATCACACTCAGACCTTGGCTAGACGAGGAGATTGACATTCTGGAGCGGACTCAGGAACGGGACGGAGTCCATGAACTTTCGCAAGAAATACTAGCAAAGGCAGGCTATAAGCGCAGCTTGTTAGCAATCTCCTCCATGCGGAAGTCTCTCCGTCTCCGTTACTTTCGCCGTTGGTAGACAAGAGACGGCAAATGGTCCTCCGCGATCGACCCGGCGTTCGCTGCCAGGGCAGATTGACCGTGTTTACTAAAGATCAGGCGAAGGAAACAGTCTGAGAACGGCTAAAAGCTTCGATGGAGTCAATTGTAAACCTAGATGCAATTTATATAGGACCTCTGAATGTCCAGGTATATGCGCTTTAAAGCGTGTGTCCTTCCAGGGTGAAGATCGATCCAGGACTACTTACCACTCACAGCTTACGACTAAGACGCTATGTATTAAGACTTTATGCATAAAGATGACGATGTCGATACCGTACAATATCACGCCCTCTTTGCTTTTTGCTTGTGAGCCTCGGTCATCTATCTTGCCTTCGGAACAAACGAACAGCGAAGACGGTGTCATTCTCCTTTACCGTGGGTAGCAAGCGTCACCAAATGTCATGGCCATCAACACAGAGAGCTGTCACGTGACGCTACCAAAGTTGCGACGGAATTGACAGGTCTCAGGGCTATTACATATTTCTCAGATCTAGGTCTTTTACCTTGTTCTTCCAAATTCGACCTACAACCTCCAAACTTTCAAACTTGACCCTCAAAATCGACTTTCAAATGCGGCTGTCCATGACGCCAATCATGCAGACCTTCCTCGCTAAGATCAATCACGCGGCATCATACAAACACTTGCCCAAATTCACGTTCTTAATACTATCATCTCCAGTACCGAGGTCAAGTGCCTCTCATTGTCCCAAGAACCAGACCACCAAATCCGCCGACTTTGCAATCACCAATTCCCTTCTAAATCCGAACGCACCGATCTCTTCATTGACCCATTAACGCTTCGATCCGTCGATATCATATGATCTACCGCGGGAGAGAGGACGATGTCATTCTTAACTTTGGTGAGAAGACCTGTCATACACCTCTGGATCTACCTAGATACTAGGCTGTTGAACCCCGCAACTTCCTTGTCTTGGAGAGTGGAAGTGACATGGCGAAATAAGGAATGCTCGCGTGGGTAGTATCTATGCATCAGACCATATGGGGAAATACTAAGAGGGCATTAAAAAAATAGTGACCGCTTATGGTACGACAGGAAACGGGCAAAGAGCGGATCAATGACATAGCCAAGACGCATGAGAACGATCCTAGCCAAATCCTAGAATATCTTCGTGACCAAGCATGGCCGTGGTGCCAACAGAACGTCATCCTTGACAGCTACATATGAGACAACGGACGCAAGGGCCAATCACCATGAAAACGTCACCAAAGCCTTGTGGCAGCTGCGGACGGCCGTCATAGGGAAGACATTAAGCACTGAAACGCATGGAAACAAACGTCTCCGTCATAGTAAGGATTAAGATGAAAGCCAGCGGGATCAAATTAGCCGGGTAAGTCCCCGTACAATCTCAGGCGCAAAGTCCTATGAGGTATAACTCCAATCAAGATCTATCTTACCAATCAGAGCCAGCCGGAGAAGATGAGATCCGAGCAGGTTGAATCCCAGTCAAGATTAATCTTCCTGATTAGAACCGGCTAAAGAAGAGGAAATACCTTTATAGATTCTAATCCCAAATCGACGGCCGCCAGATAGCGAGCCAAGCGGAATTCCGACGTGCGTGAAGAAGATGAACGGTCAGAAGAAACGAAGACCCTAGAAATGGAAGCTTTTTTTCGATTCGACTGAAAAAAATCAGAAGTACGAAACCACGCACAGCAGTCATACCTCTAAGCCTCCAGAAGGTCGTACCCAGCGATCTCCCCACCATTATAGACGTACATTTCGCCGCCTTCCAGCAAAGCGATCTCGTACACCGTCCCATCTACCCTCTCACTCCCACGCCTCCCGTCCTCACCTCTTCATCGAACCTCAGCGGAGAAAGCTTTCCACAAGCCTCAAACCACTCATCTTAAAGTCGTGAACTCCAGCCACGTGAGCGAAGAGGTACACTTTCCGCCTGCAGCGTACGGGTACGTTCAACGAGAGAATAAAGGTGGTGAGTGAATTCGGTGAGTCGGTCGGTCGTACCGTTGCACTCCGCCGCGTAGGCTATGTGGCGCGAGCAGCGAGCAGCGTGAAGCCAAGAGCGGGGATGTGCCGTACGTCGTCCAAGAACGTGATTTGGAACCTGTGGGCGAAGTCAACGCGGAAGCAGCACACTGGTTTCGTAGGCTGCAGAGGGAGTTGAGGTCACAAGGAGGGTCGTTGGAGGTAGGAAATGTATTTGGAAGTCCATGGAACTATGTATGCGCCAAAAAGATTACCTTTACTAAGTATACTCCTTACGATGTAGATCTGTCATGGCTAGCAATCCATCCCTCGCACGGCGCTACCACTCTGCTCATTCGATGGCTGATTGATCTGGCGGAACGAGAAGGCCGAGACCTTTACCTCTAAGTAACGCTGATGGGTTATCGGTTATGTGGTAAGTTGGGATTCGAGGACGCTGCTGCGTTCGAGGCTAGTCTAGGAGATCTTGGGGGGACTGTAGAGGATTGTCCTGAAGGATCTTTAGGACTGTGCTGATGAAATTCGGTGTTAGGGGGTAGGACTTCGTAAGCTGATAATTTGAATGTTACGATTTCAAAGGTCCGTTACTCCCTACGGAGGTTGACACCAAAACTTTTAAGTCGCCCTGGGAATCGCAACTAAGTGGTATGTAGATCCCCGGAAGCAAACTAAGGTGCTAGGATATTCGATACTACGTACATGATTTCCAATGTAAATGCCAAGTATCTAGCAAGATCGAGGATTAGATAGATACCGCCGCCCAAGATATTCAGATCGCAGCCGGCTATGATAATCATTTTCCCAAGTCGTGGCCATGGCGCTTATGAAAGGACATCGGGCCTTGCCACTGCCTAATGCGTTTCCCGTACTGTTGCAAAAAGACAATCAATGCAATGGAGGCGAACGTGATAGCGGCCTGGATACCAAGGACCTTGGCTGGGCCGAGCTGCCCAACCCACTTGAGCTGAATATACGTCGCCATGAACCCAGCCCAATTGCGGCTGGCCGTGATCCACGCGCTGACCTCACCCGAGCCTTCGGGATAGCAGTCGAGGAGGTAGGCGTTGATGGCCGTTGTGACGATCATGACGCCGAAGCACTGCATCGCCGCAAAGACGGCGAGGACCATGTAGTGCCACTTGTGCTGGAATGCGAAACCGAGGATGAGTAGGCTGAGACAGAGGATGAGCGTGGCGGGATAGGCTATGATGAGGCGGGCTTCTGGGTCGAGACGGTCGTCGTGCTTCCGCATATAATAGCGGCCCACAGCGTCATGGAGGTAGTGACCGGCAAACCATCCCAGCGGAACTCCGATGATGCCGAAGAAGTAGAAGTAGCCTAGAGGTCTTAGCTTATGTTGCGGAAAAAGACCGTCTGCGACAGTGCGAAAGATACCGAATCTACATACCTAGGTCTCGCAGAGTAAAGCTGTAAATCTCGGTGAGCCAGATGGCAGCCGTCGTGTTGACGCCGATAACCCAGGCAAAGTTGAGGAAGTAGTAGACGAGGATGATCAACACTGGGACTTTGGTGACGGCGACTAATGGACGCTCAAAACAATGGAGTAAGCTCCTCTGCTTCCACCCTTTTGCTTGCTGAACCCCTATGAGACGGCTGATATAAGATCCTCGGGGTATCCTTGGCGCCTCTCGGTCAAAGAGGGTCTCATCCAGGAAGAAGACGAGGAACCAGCCGATGCAGGCAAGGATAGTGCAGAGCCAAAACGCCCATGGCCAAGTAGTTCCAGACACTATGAAAGAAGCAATGAGGGGCCCTAAGTACGGGCTCAGGATGATGGAAAATTCAATGTAATTGATGACCCGCGGATGCTCGTGGAAGAAGAAGAGATCCTGAACCCACATCAGGGCACCTCCTTGGCCTACGCTGCAGAAAAAGCCATTGATGATGCGCGCAGCAAGATAGGAGTTGAAGCTCGTTGCGGTTGCAGACCAGACGCATGTGCCTACCATCACAGTCTGGAAGATAAAGGTGACAGGCAAGCGTCCGAAGAAATTGGCCAGGGCAATGACAAAAAGTCCACACGCTCCGATTGTGAATAGATTGCCCACAACGGCGTGTTGTACCTCGGCGGGCGACAGGTGCCATTGCCTGTAATGACAGGCTATCAGTCGCTGGCAATCTCATGACGGCAGGCATCGTGACAGTAACATACATCGATTGTGGAATGACCGTGATAATGGCTGTACCCCCGGTAAAGTCGGCCAGTGCCGCAATGTACGCGATGATTGCCACAGTGAGCCACTTTTTCCTCGGGCTCCAATTGAGAGGATCATCCTCGGTGTCAAGGGGTTGAGGAATGAGGACGAAGCCATCTGCGCCTTTCTTCAAGCCTGCCGCATTGTCGGGGTAGTGACTCGGATCGATGATATAGCCTTTCAGAGCATCGGCCTCTCCAAAAACCTCGACCGTCGTGGTGGGCGCTTCCTTGGACTTGGAGAATGTATCCATGGTTTGAAGAAAGGAGAGGAAGAGGAAGGAAGGAAAAAGAGAAAAGAAGGTTGGTAAAGGTCCACGCGTTAGGACAGCGTGAATCTACTGTTGTACCATATATCGGGGGGGAGTTGAACCGTGGAACCGGTGGGGGGGGAAGCGAGATGACATTTTTGATTCCGCGGAGAAATTCACGCTCTAGGCATACCTAATTAGTCTAGGCCTAGTCAGGCGGGGTGAATTTAGGTAATGGGGTTTTAGGGTTTGTACGGGTACATTGCCGTAAGGACTAGCTCTTCCGTCCCGCTATTCCCCATATGATGGTAGCGGGGTTGCCAGCGAATCAAATACCCCTCTCCGCCCACAGGTGCAAGTCGTTCCGCGACAGCACAGACTGTCTATTTCTCCCATTGGATAGGGAGAGATTAGATTGCGTCTGTGCCTACTGTGGCGCCGTCAAGTCTCGCCGATTAGTTGAAGGCTCGAACCTAGATCTCGAACCGAAACCACAGCAACACCTGCTAGAATACTATAGTGCTAGAATACTATAGTACCTGCTAGTCTCTGTACTTATCGGTAACTACCGTAATGGCGAAATGAACCGATGCATCCATCGGAGACGACTTAATATGCTCTGTCTGCCTCCTTCCTCGTGGTGATTGAAGGAACCACCGTCATATTTCAACAGTCAACGAAAGTCACAGTCAGCCACGAAATGCACTGCCAAAGCATTCCCATATGACTTGACCCAAACGGAAACCAATCAGCCATGCCAAATGCCTACGGAGCCAAGGGGCCCGTGATGTTGGGCATAACATGGACGGAAGCCATCTTAGCTGTGATCTTGGTCATGCTACGAGCAAAAGCCGCAGCCTTTTCCGCCGATGATAAGCTGTCAGCGGGTCTGCTTGGCTTGCGATGGGACTTTATCTGGGTCATCATCGCCATGGTAACTCTTGACTGCATTTCCAATCGGCATCGCAAGAGACTTATCGCGTTGTATAGGTACTTGGGCTTGCAGCGCAGAGCTTCATGACCGTGAGTGCTGTGTATGGGATCGGGAATCACGAAAGTGCGCTCTCGCAGTACGACATTGTAAAGGCCAATCTGTGGAGCTGGATCGCCCAGATCTTGGCCATTCTCTGTCTCGTCGTGGCCCGGATTGCTGTCATCTCTCTCATACTGGCCATTCAAAAGCGTATGCAACAGCGTACGTATCAATTCGGCAGACGATTGATGTACTTCGCCGGCACCCTTCAAGGCGTGATCAACGTGGCGGAGGTCATCCTAATTCTACAGCAATGCGACCCCGTCCGGAAGCTATGGGACCCGAGCGTGCCGGGAACCTGCGGACTGATCAAGATATGTTCGCAGGTGGGTTATCTCCAAGGGACAATTGGGGTATTCGCGGATCTGCTGTTGGCCTTCTATCCCATCTACATATTCTCTCGCTTGCACCAGGAACGGCGGGTCAGGATTGGCCTGTGTCTTATCATGGGCGGTGGCGTAATGTATGAAGCTTTCCCTCCAACCCCGGGCCCTTCGCCACCACGACTGACGTTTCCAGCGCTGCTATTGCGGGAATCTGCAAGACAATCGCCATCAGCGCCATCACCCACACATCGGACATCACTTACGCGATTCACACGCTGAACACGTGGGTACTGACGGAAATGTGGTTCATCATCATTTTCGGCTCCATTCCTGTCCTGCGCACTTTCTTCATGCGCTTCTTCCAGAACATCAACACTTCTTCCGACTACCCGTTGGAGTACCCTTCGCGAACTGCCCCTGGGAGAAATGTTAGCAGCAAGAGCAACTGGCTGCCGCTCGAGGCAAGCCCGCGAACGTGGGCTACCTGCGAACCTTCGACCCAGACGACCTCTGACTCGCGCACCGCGGAGAGTGAGGATGAAAGTCTCGCGAAGGCCTTGGGGAGCGGGCAGATAATGGTAACCCAAACGGCTCATGTTCAGAAGGAGGTTCGCTGATTCCGATGGGCACCGATGTTCATCCACGGACCTTGATGCACCTTTCCTACTCGTGTTCTATTAGAGGTGGCCTCAGGAGCCTTTTGTATATATGGGACAACCAAAGAGACTAGATTGCCTACACAGGCATTGAGGCGATGGCTCATCCAATGGCTTGGTCCGTTCCTCCGGCAGATCGGGTTTGTATACGTATTCAGCAGGTCTGTTTCCCTTCCATCCAGCGAACAGATAGACTTGTCCTCTGATGTCATCATACTTTGTATCAACACTGCTTGTCCTGGTAGATTTGGCACTCGTCTCCCCTGGACCTCGGTAAAAACCCCTGAAGCGAGTGCCTTGCAGGACAGGGGATAACTCAGGTACGTAAAGTAAGGAAATGTTGCGCACAATTCCGAGCGGGCCCGTGCCGTCAACAAATGCTAGCCTTGCTAGCGCATCCGGCTTTTACAAGCGGAGACGATAGCGGCTTGGCGCCTCAGCTAGCGTTCCTAGTATCTCCGAGATAATCGGCGCCCCACCCCTAGTCGGAGCGGTAGCTATCAGGGGTGGGGCGCCGATGAAAGTAAAGGAAGGTACTTTACCACTACTTCACTTTACCTTGGTAAAGCATCTTAGCAGTAAGTGCTGATCGCGATCGTGATCGCTGCTCGTTGCTCGGCCTTTTCCACGCTTCAATCATTGGGTGTCAACGATATCCACTTCCTCCGTATCGATAGGTTTTGATATACAGATAAATGCTATGTTGTAGAATTCAGCAGGCCTCCCATACCGCCAATACATGCCCGTCATGACAGAGGTCCTCGCTGAAATCCGAGGATTGGAAAAGCTGGCCGAGGCAGCAGCAGACGATCCAAAGGCTCATCGAGAGTTGCGAAAGGGTATAGCCAAATTGCAATTGACTCTGGAAACGCCCCGCGAGACAATATCCAGGCTCAATTTTCAGGTGCGTGTGTACCCGTGCTGCTAGTCTCATGGGATTCCGCTCCCTGATGATATATCTCGATTCGAAGCCTCTTCAGAATATCTGCATCCGAATGGCGGTTGAGAAAGGGTGGCTGCAAACGATCGCGCAACGGGGATCAGCCACTGCAGCCGAGGTGGCCAAGGCAACAGGGACGGATCAGTCTTTCCTCAGTAAGTCAGTCCGAGCAGAGTCACAATCAGGAGCTCGTCCATACTAATTGGTTCCCTGTCACCCAGTCCGTCCCATGCGTGTTCTGACTGCCATCGGTCTTTGTGATGAGATCGGCAGTCAGACCTATGCGGCCAATGAAAGGACCCATCTCAAGATCCAAGAAGGCTCGATTGGCGCGGAGAAACATCAGTACGAAATCCATCGATGCTTCTTTCTGTTGAAATGACTAACAGACCCACAGTTTCGACCTCGATTTCCCCATGGTAATCTATCCTTCAACGTCAATGTGCTGGGGTACAGAGAACCTATACTGAATTTTCGCTAGGGTGCCCGAATAGTAGAATACATGCGAGGTCCTGGCATATGTGAATTCGCAGATGATCCGGACCGAGTGACCATATTTGAATACACGCACAAATATAGAACGATATTCCACCTCCTCGAAGAGAACGAGGAGCAAAAGAAATCCTTCGACGACTACATGAAAGCGTGGCGGTCGCCAGACATGACACAGTGGTTCGAGGTGTTTCCGGTCAGGTCCAAGTTTGCAGATGCCCGTAAAGACGCCAACGCCATACTCTTCGTCGACGTTGCGGGTGGACCCGGCCAGGAGGGAGAGCGTTTCAAGCAATGTAACCCGGAGCTTCCCGGTCAATGTTTTCTACAGGAGTTACCGCTCACACTGAAACTACTTAATAAAGAGCCCGAAGGCATCAAGACGATGGAGCATGACTTCTTCAATCCCCAGCCGCTGAAAGGTACGAAGAACACAATTCTCCTAGAGTTATTACCAGCAAGTCTGGCTGTGGCAGCTGACGAGGTACTATGACAGGCGCTCGCGCGTACTTCTTTCGCCACATCTTACACAACTGGTCAGACGTCGACGGCAAGAAAATCCTATCGAACATTGTTGAAGCCATGGACCCGGAGTATTCAACACTGCTCATCAATGAGAAAGTCGTAGCCGACACCAACGCGCCACTCGAGCAAGGACAGATGGACATCCTCATGTGGCTGCACATGTCAGGCAAAGAACGTACCGAACGAGAATGGAAAGTACTTTGCGAAGACGCTGGACTTGAGATTGTGAAAATTTGGTCGGCGGATGGCGTGGCAGAGTCTGTGATTGAGGCTAGAAAACTCCAGCGATGACAAGATGCCTGAGGTAGCCGATGAACCTTCTCCTTTTAGAGCCGTGGATGAATAGACATGAATGGCACTGCATTCCACCAAATGAAGTTACAAAGTGCTTTTTGTGTATTCCGTGTCATACATTGGCGCTGGAGTCTTCACCCTGCATTGAAAATGCCCATAAACAAAGGAAAAAAGGAAAAAAGGACATATTTCAATGCCTTACCTGATGAAGCCGTCGAGTAAGCCTTATCAGCGTGTTTGTAGCAGATAATCTCTACACCGATTCCCATACCCAAACCCCGCCTCGCTCCTCCCACTAGAGCTCTATGTTCGTCCCTAAACCTTACTGCTCTCCGTCTTCGTGCCAAAAGGATCCCCATGATGCTGTTCCGCTCCCTCGGCTCCCTTGAACCACGCAACGCGATCTTTCGTAAAGATCTCAAGTTGTGGCTTCAAGGTTGTCTCATGCAGCGTCAGGTCGTCCACTTGGCCAATCCGCATGATGGCCATACCGGGCCAGCCGGAGGAGACTGTGGATGCTGATTAGTATATATGTGACTTCCCTGGAAGCGGGGGGAGTCACGAAGGTCGAGCTATGATGTACAATTCCTGCAAAGATAGGAAGTAAACTCACCTCTATACATCAGACTTCCACAAACACTGCAGAAATAATTCGTCATGGTATTTCCCGACGCAATAGTCTTCGTCATCGCAAACGTTTTGACCTTGTCTTGACCCCGTACGTACTTCAGAGATGCATCGCGGATGGTAAAATTTGATGCAAACATCGATGCGGTAAGCTTGCGGCAATCGGTGCAGTTGCAGACAAACTGTTCCAACTCAGTATCTAAGAGAAGAGAATGGACGCAGACTTACGGTCTTGACCAGATTATCGCCTTCGATCGACTGGATGTGGGACTATATTTAGCCAACTGCCCGGAGTATCGCGAGGCGTTTTTCAACGATTGCTCATAACGATTCCGGATTACTTACAAAAGCGAGCTGGACAGCACCGCAGAAGCATGTCTCTGTGGTAGACATTATCGTAGGGACATGAGGTTTACGTGGGAGGAAACGAGGAAAGAGATCGGGACCATAGAAACTCAAATTCGACAATTTTCGCCTTACGTAATGAGCTAGAGAGAATAGCTCAACGTTCGTTCTGAGACATGGCTGATATAGACATGCCAATCGTATAGAATAGCACGGGCTGCGTTCAGAGCGTAAGGGCTGTCGGCCTGGCTCGAGTTCGTTCAACTGTGGGATGGATAGGCCTACTGTTGTGAATCATCTCTTCAAAGGACATCTCTCAGCCCTCAACGCGTGACGTACAGTGCGAACGCTACTTCGATATACCTGCAAGACAACCCTGAGTAGCGGGGCGATCCGTTTACGTGCATGATTGCTTGCTTGCTTGATCTTGAGTTTGCGTGCCAATTTTCTCTGTCGAGTTTGTTTGCGCTCCCATTCATTCATGTGTCTGGCCAGCTGCTGTCTATATCTAAGATGTCCCCCGTAGTTTGATATTCATCCTTCCTCACCTTTTCTGGGCTGTGATCCTGCGAAGAGTAAGATTATACAGTCGCCGAGCTCGACTATCAAGTCTCATACCGGGATTCAGATCGTCTTATGTGTCTATACAACAGTACTTACTCAAGTTCAATCTCCTCAACCAACAGTTGTATCCGGTATTCTATCCATCAATAATTACGGTTTCCTCTTTGCTTTCCTCAGACTTTGTATCGAACAGAATGACCTCCACAGATTTCGGGCTTACCACAAGATGTCGATTTCAGACTTGTGGGCTTGCCTGTGGCAAGGAATCCTTTCATCCAAACGCATTCCATGTCCCCTGACGTGATGTATTGAAGCCAACACCCACATTCTTTCACACAGTACACAATTGATTGAGGATATGTCATCTCCATCTTTAATAGCAAAGGAGTGAGTGCTTGACACAAAAGGTGAGCAGTGCCTCCCTGAATGGCATTGTGCATGGTTTTCTGTTGACACTCGATCTTTGACAGGCTTCGATGTCTACATATATAGTCGTCTTCATCTCTCAACGCCTTCCATCTTCCATCCACACCGGCTACCACCACTACAGTCACAAACGAAAGCTTCACTCGCGTGCTTCCACGTTACCAGAATCGCCAACAGTACGTTTGCAAATCAGTCCTCAACCACTATCGACATGATTGTACCCGTAAGCTCGAACCTTGCAATGACGAAGAACAACATCCCCATGTGCTGCAACCCAGCCTGTCCTTCGACCATAGCCCACAGTACAAACTACTACAACTTTTCTCTGTCCTACAAGGATGAGACAACGCGATCGAATCGGCTACCCCACGATATCCGCGTGGCCTTGGACACCATATACCACAATCAGAGTATGTGGCAGCTGGATGAGGACAAGGAAGCCTATTTACTCCTCGCGAAATTCGCCGTTGCTCATCAAAGCCCTCTCGAAGGCCTGATGCCTCGCGAGGTTACGATGACACGGATATGGTGCGGAGTAGAAGTTCAGGAGGTATTGCGAGGTGCCGGGCCGCGACCTGTTCAGGCTTCTCTCGAGCCTGTGAAGATAGAGGAGAAGAAGGTTGTCTTACCTCTATGTCGTCTCAAGAACGGAATGGGGCGCGGTGTGTTCTCCGGAAAGCCCGGTGTGACCTTCCATCGTCCGTCCTAGATCTGATGATGGGACATGGTACCCTCGATACATCATATATTATGCGTTGCCGATATACGAACTGTGTAATGCAAGACGAGAAGGGGAGAAGATAGAAATCCTGGTTCAGGTTACTAAAACACGATCTTTTTCCAACATGTTATTCACAATTCAATCGCTCTGTTGTAGAGTTCTCTTGCAACATGAGATTGTTCTATATAGCGACGTAATTCTCCCATTTCAAATATTCGTTGACTAATAATACCACACGGTCTTTTGGTGTCGGCCGGTCCTCTTGTGCTGAGGATGGTGCTGATTTATGACTGTACTCAAAAAATAGATAACACAGCGGTGCTATATCCTTTCATGCATCATGATCTCCCCCCTCCCCCTTTCTAGCCTGCCATATGCGCACCTTCTCATCAAAAATTGCCAGCCTCTTCATGCTCTCTTCAGACCAGTATTCCTCTTTCCTCTCATATGTCCGCTCCAAAGCAGGAACACCCTCTGACAATAACAGCCACGGCTGCTTGCTTATTGTGAAGATGTGCACATCGGGCGGACATCGTGCAGGTTGATCGAGCGTCCCCACCCTCACGTAACGTGTCAGTGGTCCTTCGTAGTTGCTCCAGACAACCCCATTGCACTTGGGACACCTAGCCAGAGTCTGCCCATCCCCACTCTCAGATGGGACCGTGTGCAATAGCGGCTCGGGTCCCAGATGTACAACGCGGTTTGCCTCGATCATGGCATTGATGGCAAAGGCTGAGCCAGTCTCTCGTTGGCACCAACGGCAATGGCAAGCGTGCACAATCAGAGGCTTGCTGACCATGCGGTAACGTATATGTTTGCAGGAACAGCCGCCCTCAAGAGGAGATGCTGGTGACTCTCCATTCGTGGAGGTTGGGGGGGATCCTTGCTCTTGAGCCATGGATGCTGATGGCTGCCCGTGAGGATGTGTATATTCCTTGTCTCTATAGCAGATATGGCAGGCGACTTTTCGAATCGTTAGAATGACCCGGCTGACAACAAGGGCCATCGGGCGTCAGACAGATAGCGGAAATGTGTATTGAAAAGGAAGGTTGGCCGAGCCTTGGCATGCGTATCCCAAAGAAAGTACGCGGCGCTGTACCGTGTCTCAAGCTGACTCAAGGCCTACTCCTTATGCTGGCATTCGATGTCATTAACGACATCGAAACCTTCGACATCAACGCATTCTGTTGAACTGACATGAAAACGTTATCTCGGAGTTCCTTGAAGGACAGGATCCTCAGTGCCTGCGATGAATGTCGTATGGACTCCTACCGTCCCAATTATGTCCCTAATCTACTGACTCAATAGGCACAAGGAAGTTGAAGTGCTCCGGCGATCCCATAGGATGTTCACGATGTATTGCCGAGAACAGTACCTGCCATTACTCTGTGAGGAAGGCAATGGGAAGACCGCGCAAGCGACAACAGAAAGAGAAGGATCATACACATGGATACATTGGTGGACTCAGGAGCTTGGAGGAAGCTAGTGGTGAGGTTACAGCGTCGTCGTTGCTGAACGCGGAACTGGCTACCTTTTCAAGCAATGGAATGGGAGCTCTCAATTTACAATCTGCCAGCAGTGGAGTGGCAGCTCAACAAGCTGGCAACGACAGCCACAACTTTGGAAGTGACGGCTTTGATGCTACCTACCCACCCTTTGACGAATTAGGCTTTCCTCCCATTCTCGGCTTTCCCACATGGAACCCTTCCCAAGATTTCTCCACCATCATACCTATGAACTCTCCAAACCCAGCACCACTGCAAACATCCTCCGCCTCAGATTTGGGAGCCACTGGTAACTACTCCTTTGAGAATATACAGGGTGGCTGTTCATGCCTAGGAAACCTTTTCTCAACCCTGGCTTCATTCCAGTCTTTGCCCGCTCCATCTTTCCCATACTCCATGGGTGCATTGAGAAAGGCACTACGTTGTGGCTATGAGGTCGTGCGATGTCAGATCTGCCCACAGGAGTACAATACGGCGATACAAAACTCGATGCTGCTTGTTGCGCTCCTGCAAATGCTCATCAACGAGTACACCAAGCTTTTGAAGCATATCGACGAAAGAGCAACAAGTGGCGAGAGCATAGCATTTCGTGTCGGCGAAGTCTCGGAATGCTCTGATCGACGACACACTGGCACGTCCGACTGCCCAATGGCCATCACCGTTGATCTGAACGGCGAAGAATGGCAAATGCTGGCCCGAAAGGGAGTCAGGCAAGAGGTCCTTGGGAGCGCTGATGGCGATCAATCTTTACTCAACATCATCCAAGCAATGAAAGATAGACAGGTTCTGTGGCACAACGGGTTTTTCCAAGACTGTCACCCACCCCGGGTTCAGGACCCCAATGATTCGGTCACTCAAGCAGGAGGGGCAGCCGATCGAATGTGTGCACAGATCGTATACATTGATCACCTCAAGAGATTGCTCGAGAGCTTAAAGCTATGAGCTACGTCTGGATATATATTCAGGGCAGTCCGGCAGATATTGTTCGTGAGGTCCAAGCTTCATCCGTGGGTATTAGCATGGACATTGAGTCATCACAAGTTTGTTGGCAGGCTAAGCTACGATGACAATATCAACCTTCGTCATTCCATTGCCCGTGGGGTAGTCATGAACAACAATCAACACCCAGACAACTCACACTACGATAAAATATCCTGCTATAAATGGATCAACTGTCCAGCATCTCGCTGAACACAGAGGTCGACTCCGATAGCCCATGTCGATGCCCCCTCGCAGTGCCCGATTTCTCCCGTGCTGGTGTACTTGGTTCCGAGAGCTTACGTTCCTGCTCGGGCGTCCGAGGTGACACCTCGCTCGTCACAGACACCGGGTCTGACATCTCACGTCTATGTAATCTCGTTGCGTCTGACCTCTGCCTCATTGGCGAAATCGGGTCAGAGTGCACTTGTTGATCTCTTTTAGCAGTATCCGACAGTTCACTCGTTAGAGACACTGGGTCAGAGAGCTGGCGATGATGCAGCTTTGGAGCATCAGATATCTCCGTCATGAGTGATATTGGTGATGACAGGGCTTGGCTGCGCCTCTCGGTGGCGGCCAATTCGTACCGCTGCTGATTGGGCTCAGCATCCAATTGGTGGTCTGTGTGACCATCAAGCTCGTGCCCTTTGTGTATAGCTCCGTCCAATTCAGGACTTTGGGGGTACCCCTTGAAGTCTGTGGGTGAGGCCATATACATGTCTTTCTCCGGAGCATCAAGTTCGATGGGAGCAGTGTTAATTTGTGTTGGACGCTTTTGCATCTTCGGACGACGACTTCGTTTGAATATTATGAAAAGAAGAATCGCCAATCCCAAGACGAAAACGGCACTGCCAACCGCAATGCCGGCGATCGCGCCAGCAGATAGTATATGGGAATTCGTTGACGTATTATCACCTGGTCGCTTGATCGCCACAATGTGCGATTTTGCCTCGCTGGCCCAAGTACATTGAGATACCGAGAAATTCTTACGCTCGTAATCAGCTATCAAAAACCTGCACACAGATATCAGTAATCTTGCTCGGAGCTCGATCATTACACGTATTCCAAATCAGAGCAAGGAGGCTGGAGCTGACTTACGCTTCTTGCAAGAACGTGCGGCCCAGTGTGTATTGGCTCTCGTTTGCAGCTCGCTTCAGTGGAAAATAGCGAGATGATTTGTTGAACAGAGAAGCCTCACCCACAAGATCAAAGGCGGCGTAGGGGAGGGAGATATTGAGCCCTTGCCCTGGTGTGGTACTCGAATTACCAATATTGAAAACCACGGAGGTGTCTTGGTCCCGCAATGTACTGTGCAAGGTATCGTTGACAAGGTAGGCCTGGGTATCGTTATCCCATGTAATTCCAAAAGCTTCTTCAAATTGCTGGCAGACGTTCAGAGGGAGCCAGATATAAGGTGTGGTCGAGTCGATCAAGGCCAATATACTTTCATTGGGTGTGGTTAATTCGGTGGAGAAATTGTTGGTATTCAAATACATGGTTCCAATGTTCACTTGAAGATTTCGCGAGTTGGTATCATTGAAGCGGAAAAGGATGTCATTAGATTCAAAGCGCGACATGTCATAGCCTCCCAAGGTCAGACTTCCATAGACTGGGCCCGGTCGGTATGGATTGCCTGCAGTATAGCTCCAACTCAGGGAGGGAATCAGACCGCTCTGGTTCAACTGTGACAGGTAACCGGGCAACAGCGCAGTCGTGTTCGGCAATGTCACTGATTGCGGGTTCAGGCCGAACAGGCCTAGGTAGAAGCTTTTAGTGGCCACGCTGGCGACGACCTGTTGGTCCAGCTTCGAGCCATTGGGACCTTGCCCGCCCAACGAGACGGTGTCATAACCATACAAGCCATTGCCCGTATCGCCCAGATTGGCCTCCAACAGCAAGGGAGACAGACCGTTAGCGACGTCTTGATTCTGATTCCAAGTGCTGGAACTGCTCGGCTGGTATAACCCACCGCGTGAGGTGGAGCAGTTTGCAGGATCGGAGGGTATACATCCTCGGGGAGATACGGCCCATGTCTGTGAGCTCGCCGTCGATATCAAAACCTTGACCGTCTGTGGCGGCGTACCGATCTGGATGGGAAAGGTAGACCATGGCCCGTCGTTGCCATCGAAGTCGCGGCTTGGTGGGATGGAAATGGGTGCTGGCAAAGGTGGGGCTGCTCCGCGCTTGACCAACCAATCACTCCTTCGTAACTTCATCTTCCCACTTGGCCGTCAGGATGGTGGTAATGGGGAGAAGAGTTGGAGAATGTCATGGCTCCTCACGATGACGCAAAGTATGTCGGGATGAAGGAAGCTGCAAATCGGGACACAAGGCTGTAGCAATACGCTTTTACGACATATTTTTGGATGGGAAGATGGAGCATGGAGCATGGCGCATGCAGCGACGGGAGCGAATCTGAATCCTACCTTAAAGTACACGGGAGGTTCGGGCAATTTTGCACAAGGCAAAGCGAACAGTGGGAAGGTAAGGTAAGGTAAGGTAGCCGGCCAAACCGATAGGCAGCGAAGCGTGCACTGCCCCCTTCCACCCATCGGAAAGGTGTGCAAGGTGTGCAAGGTGTGAATGTCGAGCACGAACGGTTGGTCACTCCATTACTACGTACTACTACGTAGTAGGCTGGGAACAGGTGATAAGTGGGTTACTACCGCAGGACCTACTACGTAGTAGGAGGCACTATTGGGCCATGGGCGGTTATTGTGCCACGCATCATCGGGATCCATTGCCGATCTCCCTCCTAGGCCGAGTCTAGTCCGAGTCTAGTCAGAGTCTAGTATCCGGCCCTCCTTCTCGTGGATTTAGCGTGGAGACATTACTCCATCGGGAGATATTGAGCCTCAGCTGCTGCAGGTCTCATGCGGACTTCGTATTCATCGGTTGTTCCTTCCATTCGACCAATCAACTCCACGATGGCGATAAAGTCAGATGCGGGAAGTCATTGGAAGGTCTTACTAAAGTAGGTAAAGTATGTACATAGTATGTGGTAGGCTAATGGATGCAGGATTTGGTGGGTGGGTCTTGGTCTGCCAGTCTGTCAGTCTTTTAGTCTTTTAGTCAAAGGACCGAATGGCTCATCCAAACTCCTACGAGGCTGAACCTCGTAACCACCTCAAGTATGCAAAAGCATCAGACACTCGCTACTCTACACTCGTTTCCCACTATCCTTGTAAGTTCGGCGTAGTCCTATGCTCTCTCGGTCACAATGCGAGTATTTGGAATCTGCGCTGTGGTCTTGTCGCTCTTCAAAGCCCAGTATGCGAGCGCAAATTGGCCCCATAATGGTAACTCCATACATATCAGTGTACTACTGAGGCGTAGGCTCGGCTGACATCAAGTCCAGGTGCTCCATATGGGACCAATGTCACCATACAAACAATCTCAACCATCGTGACCATTGAGACCGTAACTCGCCCTTGCAACACCACATCGTCTTCACTGGGCTCGAAGTATTCTCAGAGTTCCAGCGTAGCTATTCTGTCGACCACGATTCATGGCACCGAGATCACCCATTCTGAGAGCGCGACGAGCCCATCAATCTCTCGAGCACATAACAGCACGTCAAGCAGGTCAATCACAAAGCCCAAACCGAGCTATGGTTCTTCCGCTGGCTCTACCCTCGTTTCGACCACCAACTCAACAGCTCCCACCCGAAAGACTCCCAAAACTAACTCCATGCTCCTATCGACGACTTCAAGCTCTGGATACGTTTCCTCTACCAACTCGACAGTTCCTATTCACACTACTCGAGGCAGTAGCTCCATGACATTCTCGCTAGTCTCGACTTCCGCTTCGACGTCCACATGTAGTTTGAATAGTACAACAGTATCGAGTCTTACGGCCTCTACTGGCTTCACTAGCTTATCGCAGCACACGCCATCTTCTCAAAGTCATAACAGCACGAAAATCAGCCTTTCAACCATATCTTCCTCCGTACGGATCATAACGAGAACCACTTCATCCAATTCGTCAACCGTTGTGGTTCGAACTTCAACCAGCATTCCGATGACGACAGTCATTTCCCCCACCATTTCCACGAGTACTCGCGTCGTCTCAAGCAGTATTGGGATAACCCCGTCTACGCCCTCTACCAGTTCTACTAGTACTGCCCTTATTTCAAGCAGTCCCACAACAACTGCGTCTACTTCCTCAAAGAAATCCATCAGTACTACCATCATCTCAAGCAGTCTTAGCACAATCACGTTTACTTCCTCAGCCAATTTCACCAGCATCCCCATCATATCTAGTACTAGTAGAGGAACCCCATCTACTGTTTCAATCACGCCTACCAGTACTCTCGTCTCCTCAAGCCCGACTACCTCCTCGGCGAGTTTCACTAGTACTCCCGTCGTGTCAACAAGTAGTGAAACAGTCCCGACTATCTCAACCAATACTACGATCATCTCGAGTAGCATTACAACGTCCCGAACCAGCTCGCCAACTACTTCAACGAGTATCAGAACCGTCGTCAGCACACTCACCAGCTCGAATATTGTTTCGATAACGAAAAGCAGCTTCTCGATAATACCAACCAGCAGTTCATTCACCTTGAACAGCTCTTCGACTCCACCAAAGAGCACTATCATCGTCTCGACTAGCACGCTGACTCTCCTTCCTCCTCCTTCCTCCTCGACTATCACTTTGTCAACTGTAATCACCTCAACCATCACGTCCACGACGGCCCCTCCTCCGCTGACGTCTCCGACTGTGGTGTCTAACACTCCACTTACTTCGACCATACCTCCTGTGACATCCCTGAGTTTGACTACGTCTTCGGTGACGTCACGCTCTACGAATTCGACAATAACAATCTCAACGTCGCCTGTTACAACGCCGCCATCTGTGATTCCCTCACTATCAATACCTTCTTCGCCACAGCCGCCCTCTGTGACGCCTTTGACTTCTACGCCATCCTCCATGGGATCCTCGAGCGTGACGCCCTCTACTGTGATACTGCCGCCCATTACACCGCCTTCTGTAACACCGCCAAGTATCACTCCCACTACTGTGCCACTCTCGACTTCTACACCATCCTCGGCAAGTGTTTCGAGTGTGACGCCCTCTACTATAACGCCCTTGACATCCACACCATCCTCCGCAATTATTCCAAGTGTGACGCTCTCTACTGCAACCCCCTCAATCTCTACGCCATCCTCCCCAATCGCTTCGAGTGTGCCGTCCTCGACTGTGACGCTGCCCTCCGTAACGCCTCCTTCCGAAAGACCGTCGACTCCAACTCTCTCTACCATGACGCCTCCAACTTCTACACCATCCTCCGCAATTAATTCGAGTGTGGCGTCCTCTACTGTAACGCTGGTGTCTGTAACGCCGCCTTCAGTGACCCCGCCATTTACAACTACCTCTACTGTGACGCTATTGCCTACGCCGCCGCTTTCAATAACGCCGTCGAGTGTAACTCTTTTCTCCGTCACACTATCGACTAAGACGCCGGCAAGTATATCGCCCTCAACACTCACCCTGAGCTCTCCAGCTATCTCGACAACCCCAATGACGGTATCGAGTAGCTTCACAGCTACAGTTATCCCAAGCCAAACAACAACTATCAGGTCTTCCGACACCCTGGTGACATCGGCAGGGACCCCACCTCCAGTAGAGTCCTCAACTCCTAGCACTCCTTCGTTTCAGTCTTCACCTACGACGGTCCTCCCACCCCCAACTGATACGCCCATCAAGAGTACTCCAATCTCCTTACCTTCCCCGGGTGTACCTGAAACCGTGAGAACTTCAGCTACTAACATTCCCCCAACGTCCGAATCGACGTATACCACGTTATCTTCTCTCTCGCTTCCTCCTAGCCTTAGCACAATTCTTTCATCGAAGCCTCCCCCTGTCACAAGTTCGCCACCCGGTGAGATCTCATTCATGATCAGTAGTATGCCCCAATCCAGGTCTTCACCTATTACCAGTTCGCCGCCTTTCATGCACACGACCGCTAGAGACTGTTGTTTTGTGGTGCAGGACACGATTGACTACAGATACTGGGGAAGTAAGAAAGACCTGTCAGGCCCGAAGATATTCTCAATTCTAATCATACTTCAGATACTACTGTATCAACCATACCATATACTACGGAATCTACCAGTATCATATACCACTATACGCAGCATCCTGACACAATCATAACCGACACTACAACCTCGATTTCCCCCTTCACTAGCTCTCTCCTCGTGACATTTGATCTAGCAGCAAGATTACCCAACACTAACAATGCCGGACCCACACCAACACAGTCGGAATTGAGTGGGGCTGCAACGGTGGTCTATGCTCAGACAGTGTATGCCTTCAAAAGCCTCTCGGTATTTTGACACAGCTGATATGTTGGATAGCACCTCACCGACCAACTTTTTTATCTACCGCACTGCCCGAATCATCCTTGTTCCTGCTGTGACAGATCAATTTGGCCAGCTCACATGCGTTACAACTTCCACGTTTTACCCATCAACGTTGGGCATGACTCAAAGTCCACTGCTTTTCACTGGAATCAACTCGAATGCAGAGAATTATTTCGCCGGTGCAACTGCCAGCGCCTCAGCGGCCTTAAGTGTGGTCACTGATATCTCGCTTTCAACCCCGTACCTGGCGACACTCAGTACGACGACTACTGCCAATGAACTTCCAAATGTCAGTCTACCCTCCGGAGTCGTTACGCAAAGCAAATCTACCGGCCTCCAAGGGAAAAGGGCCGACCCAACAAGCAGCATTGGCGGTTACGATGTTTCCCAATCGGACTATGGCTATGTTGACCCTTTCTTCATCAATTTCCTAGCACAAAGTCCAGATTACCAGAAGCAGTACCCTCAACTTGCTGGCTGTCTACCAGGCGGTCCTTCTATCGATCCGGGCAGGCGCACAGCCAACCTGGTCTCCACGCCGACACTCGAACTTTCACTGACAACTACAACATCCACGACAGACTATGTTTCAGGATGTTTCAACACAGACTCACCGTTGTGTGCTAAGGCTGTAGCACCTGTCCCAACAGCTGTCCCAGAAGTTGCTCCTACGCCTGCTCCAAGTCCCAAGCCAGCACCACAACCAGCTCAATCCCCTCCCACGCCTGTCGCTTCACCGCAGCCACCTCAATCCCCTCCCACACCTGTCGCTCCACCACAACCACCTCAATCCCCTCCCGCACCTATCGCTTCACCTAAGGCGCCTCAAAACCCTCCTCCAGCCCCCATCCAACCTCCTTCACCGAATTATAACCCCAATGACCTATCGCCCACGCAGCTCTCGCAGTTGCTTGGAGCTCTCCAGCCAACACCTGGAGCCAATCCACCGGCGCCCTCCCCAATCTCGCCGCCACCACCAACGTCTTTGCAGCCGTCACTGTCACCTCTGATTGTTGCTAGCTTCACGCCAAGCGAACTAACGTCTGCGGCAGCGATACCTGTTCCTTCAAGTATTGCACAGACGTCAGTTCTACCGTCACAGGTGTTGTCTCCGCCACCAACATCGTTGGAGACCTCACTTTCGCCTGCTCTCTCGGCAAGCGTTACCCCAAGTGAGTCAGCAAGCAGTTCAGCTACGCCCGTTTCTACGACCAGTGCTCGGACATCGGCTGGAGTACTTCAAGGCGAAGCAGTGAAAAGCAGAGGGAAGCCTCTATGGTCTTTCTTGAGCCTGTCCTTGGGCTGTGGCGTGCTTGCATTGATATGAACAATCTGAATGACGTTATGATATTTAAATGAGGGGAATATATTGAGTAGATAATGATAATGCAATAATACTCATGAGTATGCAATGCACAAGCATACAGTGACAGCCCAAGCACATTCTTTCACTCTGGACTGATGGCGCTGCTCGGTTCTGTGAATCAAGACCCATCAGCCGATCTCAACGATTGATGCAACGGCTGATTTAATTGACCAAAGGAATATGATAACGGAAATCACCAACGTGAGATCTGAGATCGATGACCGATTTCTTAACATGAATCAAGGACTCGATTGACCAATATGAATCAACGACTGAGTTGAATGATGTGAGATGATTACCGAACATCTCATTGGCTCCACTAGGCTCGGGTTATAAATAAATTCTCTAACCCGTCGTCTGATAATATACTTGTATCGCAATAATCCAACAATAATACATAACAATGACATAGGAAATGCAGGGGTAGTACACGAGAGATAGAATACATCGCGGGAAATCACTCGACCATGCTGCACAGAAAACGCCGCCTTGATCCCACACTTCGGCCACGTCTATGCCTGCGCTATGTGGCCCAAGACAGACAGACAGACAGCCTTTTCCCTACTGGCTTTCCTACATGAGTAGGGGAGAGTAGCCCTTCTCAAGCCCCCGGCCACGTTCGTGATGGGATGTTCCCCTCAATCAATATGTAACGTACTTGTACTCGCCGAGTGGATTTCCTTCGTTGTTCACTTTCTGCGTGCAGGATTTCATTTCCGTCTCCATGGGTCCCGTACCGCCGACGCAAGACACGGTGCTATTGTGGCAAAGGAGCGTGGCTGTATATTGATAATACTGCGTTGCGTTGTTAGCAGGCGTCATCCCCACTTCACGGACAGGAATTTGGTTGCAGCAATGGCACTTACGCCTTGTGTGCCAGGTTGCTGCGTAGCGCTGTAACCCACTGTTTTCTATCGCATGTCAGTTTTCGCTTCCATGGAGGAATAATGGTGGACTTTTCATTTACCCCTTTGGTATCTGTCCTTGCGATGTCGAGACCTGTGGCAACGGCATGTGCGAAATCGACACTCTCCGTGTCGGCGAGGCTGAAGAAGTTGGCTGGTTTGACTCGTTAGGAATTGAGATTGCATAGTGATGATGGACACATTGAAACTCACTATTCACACCTATTGTCACCGAATTTCCTTTGGTCGTCGTGTCCGTGACAGTCTGCGTATTTGTCAAAGTGTTCTGATGACTTGTGACTTCGTCCACTTTGATTTGGCACGCCGAAAGTTGGTCAGCGCAATGTTGTTTGGAGGAGACAATGTCAGGCGTCGGTGCGGGTTCCTCGTAGATAGGTCCATCTGGTCCCTTTTTCGTACAGGTTACAGGAGGAGGAGGCGTGTAGCAGTTGATCTGGCACCTCCACCACCAGCCTTTTTGACTGGCTGAATTCCGAGAGCCCTGGCTGCAGGCTGGGTTATCCCACATGTCAAAGTTATGCCCATAACTCCTGCAAGAATCATCAGCAATCTGTCTCATAACGCCTACGTCGAGGGCTTTTCCGCCTGATATAGCAAAGCTTTGCCAGGGGTAAATGACTTACACAAGCCTTGGATAGCAGCCATGACCATCATTCCCACATTGATCTTTGGTGGTCTGTATATGAAATAACCCCACAGAGCTCTTACTGAACTTCTGAGGGGGATTAGAAGGTCCATCACCCTCATTGATGATGACCGTGCCTGCGTTCTGTGTATTGTCGGCGCAGCTGCCATCGTGAATGACTACCTCTCCCGATCCACTCCGGTCGGTAGAAGTAGTAACTTTGCACCCCCCGTTCGGACTGTCATTGACGTACATAAACAGGGACACGCCACAAGCTGAGAACTGGGCTGGTGCATTTCCCTGATAATCAGACGATCTTCTCTCATCTGTAGGTACAGCAGCTGCAAAGGTCAAGAGAGCAAGGACGAACGCGGAAGATAGGGTGCTTTGCATGGCGACGGCTTGGGAGCTGTGTGGGGGCTGATGGCGTCTAGGAGTACGCTGATAGGTGTTATGGAGAACGAAGTCTTAGTATTGTTGAAGTGATTTGGGTAATGGTGGTAGTGTTGGCGGGAGTCGAGAATGCAGATATTGAATGGAGACGTAAAGGCCTCGGAGCTGCCTTTTTATATGTGTTTGCGCTGATCCATGGCCGCAGTACAACATCGGATTCTCCAATTTCCTTGATCGTCAGGATTCGGGCGTAGTGGTTTCATCGACTTCGGATTTCCCGATGTCTTTACAACAGTACCTCAACTATTCGTAGGGGTCAGGCGTCGTGGTTTCATCGACTTCGGATTTCCGATATCCTCATAATGGTACATTAACAATCGGCAGGTTTCAGGCGCAGTGGTTTCATTTACTCCAAAATTCGTGATGTCCTTACGACTGCATCACCAATACGGCAAATTGCAAGAATACCACACTTTCCTGGGAAAACTGCAAAACTGCCACACCTCAATTGAAAACTTACCACGCCCGCATACCTATAACCCTGAGTACTAGGCCGAGCCCCCTATGCTCCAGGGATAGGTCCCCTAGAAGGCCATCATTTGCTCCGAAATGTTTTCTATTTCATGATCTATGGCGACGTTGCGCTGTAGACCAAAGTGCGGAGGACTGCTGTGCTGGGGACGGATGCACGGGGGCTGCTGTGCAGGGGCTGATATGCAGGGTAGCTGTAATGTATGGGGGCTATATGCAGCGTTAGGGGGCCTGTGCCGTAGTGATTAGCGACCCTCTAGTACTCCGCATGGGTAAGGCAGTTTTGCAGTTTTGCCGGGAAAGTGTGGTATTTTTGCAATTTGCCGTCAGCAATATCATATGCACCTATGCAACCATTATACATTATTCTGACAGCGTTGCAATCCTTGCAATAAGACGCATGTTTTGCCCTATGTAGGCCAATATCATGTGGGTGGGTAGGTGACTGGAATAGAGGCGGAGCATATGAGGCATTCGGCCTGTGAACACGACAGCAATAGCCATAGAAGAATTCACCTACTTCTGGTCCAAACTTACTTCTGGTCCAGCTCTAAGGGGCTAGCGCCCCGGAGCTTTGAATTTCCGCGAAAAAAAGTCATCAAAATGGATTGTTATAGAAGGGGAGGGCGTGAACCAGAAGTAAGTGTGGACCAGAAGTAGGTGAATTCTTCTATCAAATGCACCAATGCACCGATTTGGACAATTCTGACAGCGTTGCATACCTGGGAATTGCACTGATATCAATCCCTATATGTCACCAACGTGACGCAACAACGCAATCATCAAGATACGTGAATCGACGACTGAGTTTCCCTGATTTACATTGAACCACAACCTCACCAAGGTGGATCATCAACGCATCTATCGATCTCACTGTGATGAAATCCATGTTTGGTGTCGACTGATGTCGTTACGACAACTGAACTCACAGACCTGAATCAAACCAAACGCATCCTATAGAGATAATGGAAATCACTGTACGGGTGAAGATGCATCTCCCTATCATGCTCCGGCATTGACAAAACTACTGGAAGGGCGTGGGTGAGGATACGATCACAACTCTCGCACTTTTTCCCAATTGAATCTAATGATGTTTCTTTGTCCTGTGAATCAAGAACGTATCAATCGATCTCACTGATCCGGAATAATAGCTGATATAATCCCCGTGAAATCAATAAATCATTCGACGAATCTGGATCTCCAACTCAATTCAACGGGAGTGAATCACTAACTTATCCAACGGATGTGCATCACTCCCTGGGTGGAGCGTAGCTCGCCATCACAGCCGTGTACTTGAAACGCTCCCTCCATCGATCATCATCTTTCTCTTCTCTCCACTCATTCATCGCGAGATCGCCAATCTCTCTCAGCTTGAACTGATGACCTTTCTCTGGTCTGGTACGATGACTTGAGATGTATTCGAACGCTCTCACGGCTGTAATGCGATGATTGAATTCTTTGGTTCGATGTGAATCGCTCAACGACCTTATTGATGGGAATTATCCAACTCATTCTACGGGTGAGAATCACCAATCCACCCAAAAGTTGTGAATCACTCTAGAATAGGTGAAGCGTATCTCTCCATCGGAGCGAGTACTTAAACCCCAACTTCTTCCCTCCATCATACACTTCCCTTCTTCTACATATATATATCCATCTCCATCTCTATATCCATCGCTAATACCAACAGCAACAGCAACACCATCTCCAACATCATCTCCATCAAAGAATCGCCAATACCATCTCCAACACCATCTCCAACACCATCTCCAACACAGAATCGCCAACACCATTTCCATCACAGAATCGCCAACACCATCGCCAACGCCATCTCCAACACCATCTCCATCACAGAATCGCCAACACCAACACCAATATATCCGCAGTCCATCATGTCATCCCACCCCATCGCCTCCATCTGTAATATATATACTTCTATGATAGATTTTTCATTCTCGCAGTCATAGATAGATAGCTTGTGTACCACGCGAAGCATCATTCCTTTGTCAGTCATTCAATGACATGGCTTTCTTTATGATAGCAGAGATCCTGAGTCTCCAGCACGGAAGCTGGCTGTTGAGTTGAGTGTCGATTATTGTGAATTTTTGGCACTTGCTCTCTTAGAGATATGATCTGAGATCTCTTAATTTGCTTGGTCGTTCGCAGCTCGTAGATTGCTGCTCACAGCACTAGGGTGGCTCGACAGCGGCGTAACCAGACGAACCGGAATGTGACGACAGCGATGGAGAATGGCTTTCCCCCGGCCAAAGGAATGAAAGGCAGAAAACTGTCAGTTGTAGAAGGAAGGCGAGCAAGACGAATGATCCTCTTGCGAAAGAGCGAACAATCGTGCGGATCAAGTTACTAACACCATGCATCGAGTATTTGCAAGATTCCCTCGTTGGTCATCGATACGGCTTCGGAGTCTTTGTCAATATTATTTCATTTTTGTATTCATGCGTGTGAGTATATATAGATCATAAGATCTTCTCGATCATGCTTATCCTAAACCTGAGCCAAGCACCTCATCACCAACTCATGATGTCTTATCATCTCAAGCCAACACATCCTGGTTTCAGAAGCAGAGTAGGTTCTGCTTTTCGGTCAAGCCCTGGCATTGAGATGCACATTTACACATATATATATAATCATCGCACTGGCAGGAAGAGGTCAACTCACAACTCTTCGAAAGGTTGAATAGGTGGAGGTTGGTAATTGGTGCTTTTCCAACGCAAGAGACAGTATAGGCTGTTGCTCCTCGCGATGATTTTGAAGACCACGTCATCTCATGCAGAGACAAATCTGTTGTCGCAGTGATACGGCAAAGACTGAGCGAGGAATGACAACGGACAAAATAATTATTGCGCACAAGAAGTCCATGAAATTTAAATTCTCGCCGAAAATATTGAATCTTCACCTTGATTGTCATGATCACTTCTTGTTTATATATGAAGTGGTACTCGATTCATCCCGAGTTCAAGGCACTACAAAGCCAGAAATCTCCTCCTTGAAGGAAGTCCCCCTCCTGCCGCCGACGTTTTCCGAGGCGCTTGGACTGGAAGATGACTTCGACACCATCTTATATATCTTTCACATGCATTTATACCCAGCACGGCTCACATCTGTCAGTGCGCCGGGAACTCAGCACTTTGGGAAGGTCGACGGGAAAGATGCAAACGCCCTCCGAAAGGTGATTAGCAAACAGAACAAGGAATTGACGAAATTACGAGACATTCTCATGAGTATGAAGAAGTTAGTTGATAGCCATGATGTTGAAAAACACTTCTAGGAGGTGACTTTTACCGGTACCGGCAGGGCCTTGGGACAAATTAACAGAGGTAGTATAGCATTGAGCCTCTCGCGTTCACCCTGAATGAGCGTCCCTGGTCACTTCTACTGGATTTACGGTACTCCGGTGGGTATGCTTCATTCCTTGCAAGGATGAATCTCGTCAGTTCCCAGAAGAGTCGTGAATCTATTTATTTATTAGATACCTAATATATCACTTCGAACTTGTTATACCTGCTACCTCAATCCATAAGATCTCTTCGACAGAGCCTTCCTCAGCCGGGATATTCCCCTTTCATATCAGTGTTCATCGGGGGGCCGTATTGGAGACTGTCAGACCTTGCTTCACTTACTCTGAAGTTGGCATGTCTCAAGACATAATCAAGACCCTTGATACTATCTTATATATATACATCATACCTGTATATCCAGCAATAGTTGGCTCATTGGCTACGCCCAGTGTCTCTGTATAAGTCAGCCTCAGTTGAAGAAGATGGTATCTGATATTGCCTTGACCCTGAACATGCACCCTGCGAACCTTGGAGTGGAATCTGCGGAAGACGCCTTGATATTCGTCAACGCAGAGAAGATTCGGATCAAGGCTTAGATATGCACTAATCCATTCACATTCGTCAAAGTGAGAGAACAGCACGGAGATTAGAATGCCTGGTCTAAGTGTGATATCAAGGTCGTTACAAATGGCCAACATTCCAGCTCTTGTCATGAAGCTCCTTGTTACGAAGGGTGCCGTCCGCGCTGTCGTGATCGTTGAGTATAAGAATATTGGGAGAGATCTGTCATGGGTACGAGAGAACTTCAACGATGTTGTTATTATCTCTATAATTGCTGACCCCTACGTTTGGCCCCGCTGATCTTGATTGATACCACTATAGACTGAAGGCTATCTATCTATGGTAACCCGGGAGTTCTTGCATCTCCTCGACGAGCGTCTGGTTCCTATTAGGCAATCAGCCGATTCGCCTCACATTCCCTTTCTATACTATTCTGATCATAACGTTTAGGGTATATATATATACTATATCAAAGTATAGTTATCGCGCTATGGCCTAGGCCTCTAATATCATTATATGTGGAACCTTGGAGTGTGCTGGCCCCACCAAGCAGGAAACGATAGACTTCTATCGGCTTATGATTGCCTATGCGCGAGCAGCCCTCGAAGATTAACCGACACCTGCTTGAGAGAAGGTGTGGACCGATCGCATAGGCATTGTCGAGCAGAAGATAAACGTTCTGTAATGGACAAGGACAGACAGGCAAATCCTTTAAGGACTTCATAAACTTGGTGTACTCCAGCATGAGCCTCTTGCTCTCCAGGAAATGTTGGCACTAAGTGGGACTTCTTATATATATATATATCATTCTCATCATTTTTTGGCACCTTCTGACATACCTTCAAGAAATATCACCTTGTGCTGCTCTCCTACTAGCAACCTATGGGGTTGGAAGAATTTGTCATTAAATATATAAACGATCGCTGTAGGGTCGGCACCTCCGCAAAAGCACCTGCAAGCATGGACCGTGGGTCCAAGGCGAGGTAGTTCGACGTCCTTGATACCAGACGCCTCACCGCAATCCACATAGGGAAAGTACCAGCAACACGACGCCAGCCGTTCCGTCTTCGGCTCAAGCCCCGAGCTCAGCTCAACTCAATGTCTACAGGGCAATGATTACAACCAAAGAGCCAATTGCAGGCCGGTTCAGAGGCGGTCGCATTCGTGGTGGATTAGGTTGAGGAGGCAGACCGAGCAGCTTTAATTCTTCTTAATCGTACCTGTAGGATGCTTCGCAATATGAGGATATGCTATGTTAAGACACAAAGCTCTTTCAACGATCATTCAATCACGATCGCAGTGTCGTTTCGGTATAGCTCATCATCCTTTTGTGTTCCCACAGTCTCGTCCTCTTTCCCTCCGAATACACTCGCCAATCAAATAATTATCCCGTATCTATTTTTCATAATTTCGTCCGGTACTCAGTAGCTCTCGTGTCCTTCAGAAGCCTGTTCATCAAGATCGCTGTGCTTTCGGTGTACTTTGTCCGCCATGACTTAATAATCGCCGCTCCCTCCTTCTCACGGAGCTGATGACTCGTATGAATCGAGCGATCACCAGCCCGCCAATATCACGGATACAAGCACGAAAGATAGCCATCGACGCACCGTTACACATATGCGAGTACCCGACAACGAAAGCGGTTTAGAGCGACACGGAACTACAGCCCAAGACCCAAAGTCCTCGACGCAAACGACTCCATGTAAAACGATATATGCATGCATGCCATTCGGTCACGAACAGTTGAATCAAGGGACAAGAGGCGCATTGGGTCCTTTGGGGACGGTTCGTTGATGATGGCGACTAGAGAAAAATCGATACGGATTTGAGAAGTCGATGTGTATAATATCGAGCTTGAGTCACAATTTCAATCGGATTTTGGGGTGCCCACTGATCGGACTGCTGCTATGCGCCTGTCCAGCTCCTTGACCTCCCACTTGCAATGCTTTGGATTCTTCACTGTTCCCTGTGCACCCTCCATCTCATAGTGCATATACCCAATATCCAAGAGTATCCACCACGCTCGTACGCTTTGCAAAGAACTGACGGGAAACATATTGGGGATCGCACCACAAGCTGCTTCTTGATCCCTGACCTCCTCGGACGACTTTACACATTGCGCACTCACCAAAGTCAGCCATGCTGGGTATGCTTCTGACTCTGCAATGCCTCGCACTCTTGGTTGCTCGAGAACCTGTCGGTCGGTAAGTAATGATCACTGACAAACAGGGTCAAGGTTCATCGTACCCATAGTATTCGTTTCGAGCATTCTAATTCTACTGAACCCCATTGCCCTCTGATTCCCTTGTCCGTTGATGTCTCTCGATTATATTTTGCTGTGTCCCTGATCACATGTAACGCCAGGAGCAACAGCCATGCTGTCTGCGCTACGATCAATTTCTTTTCCTTCTTGCCTGCTGCCGAATTATTAGATGGTTCGAAATCCATAGAAAGACTTACATACCACCAACTTTTGCCCTGGTTGCCGCTTGCGCTGCAAAGCACCAATTCACAATCAGTCAGGCATGCTGCAGCTTTTCTTGGTCTGCAATGACCGCCGGCCAGTTCCTTAAAGGTTCGTCAGTGTTTTCGGGCACTTTCACTTGCTACTGCGTAGGTTGGCCTGTATAGACGAGCTTGTCAACCCAAGTTCAAGAGAGTTTCACTCACGGTACTTGCTCGTGTTTCCAAGTCCTGTCTGCGTCATCCCGGTAAGATGAATACGATTGATGTGTTTGACGCTTTCCGGGAGATATAGATGATAAAAGGGTGTGTCACACTTGGAGTTGTCCGAATAGAGTCCAAGATCATACAGTACCAGATCGGTAAAGGCTCGAGCGGATTTTAAACGCTCGGCACAGCCTTAAGTCGAATGAAAATACGAATATAGGTCGAATTACCGGTCGACTCGCCCTATGACTCCGGAAGAAAGCCACGTAGAGAAGCGTTGAGGAGAAACTATGAACGAAGGCAATGATTCTGTGCCGAACTCTATGAATAAAAGCAATGACACGTATGGGATGAAGTGGCGAATATGCTCGGATCCCAAGGGTACACAGTAAATCATATACAGGAGCCTCCGATATCTGTGTATCCGCTAAAACATGCACATCACTTCCCAGGGTAAGGTACACATTCACTCACAATCCCGAACTCCCGATCCTACGTGTACACGCTAGATCATACACATAACTTAGTGACTTGATTAAGCAGGTCGCAAACCCACCTTTTGACCCGGAAGACGCAATCCGCGATGAGGTGGCGGTGTGGGTTTGGAAGCGGTCAACCTGGGAACAGCACCTCATGGCTGGTCTGGTATACACCTCACACGCCTCTGCAGTTGTGACAGCAACCGCCATGCGAGACACTTGGGCTGCGTCTGAGCATACTGATATTCATGAGTAGAATCTGATGATGGAGCATTGTGCATACTTCGTCTGCTGAGTACCATAAATCGCTCTGTTAGCGACTCATTTCTTGTACCGTTTTTGTTCTGCATACATTAGTGGGATTTAGACTATTCTATAACTAGGAATAGATTAGTAATTTAGCTTAGTAATTACTATTTTACTATCTAAATTAATATTTAATTTAGTAATCTATTTTAAAAAACTAATCTAATAAGAAGAGCTATTTCTAAATTAAAATATAGAATAGATTAGTTAATATAATATATACTAGAAAATACCTATAAAAATTCAAGATTTTTACTTAGGAAAAGTATACTTAAAAGTATAATTTATTTATTTATTAGTAAGTAATAATAGTTATAAGGTAAATTAAAGTCTAAATATAATAGATATTTATATAAACTCTTATAGATACTAAGACCCCCCTTAAGTATTATAAGAGATATAGGGTAAATATTATTAAAAACGTTAATTTTTAATTTAAGAGATTATTTATAATAGTTACCTAGTACTAGAGTATTAATAAATAGTTATTAGGCCTACTTGTATTATAACTCTACTATAATATTACTATTTAGGACTAATAGGGTATAACTAAGTATACTATTATTAGACGACTTATTATATTAGTTATTATTAGAAAGAGATATTATTATTATTAAGATAGAAGTATTAAAAGACTAATACTATCTACTAAGTACCTAACTAACTACAGGATATCTAGTATAATAATATTCTATTCTACTAATAACTTCTATACTACTAGACTATTTAATATAATTCTTAAATTATTATACCCCTTATATTATAATATATCTTTTATACTCTTATAATAACTATTAATAGTTATACTAGATTTATTATATTAATATAAAGGAATCTATTAGATATAAGAGTTTATATAGCCTAGTATTTATCCAGCCCTCTAAAGTTTAACTAGTAGTATTTAATAAACTAAATAGTAGAATAGCTTATTTTTATTATTAGAAAGTCTAATATTATAGTCTAATATAAAGATATAACTATATAACTATATAACTAAGTATAGTATTAGGCTATTTTTATACTTCTAATATTATAATTAGTATTCTTATAAGCTACTAAGTAGCTATTAATAGGATCTAGGCGTTAATAATAAGTTATAACTAATATATTAGGGGTAGTCTACCTATTATCTAATAGTATCTACTTATATATAATATTTCTTATTATTCGGCTAGATATATATTTAGGAGTTTTAGGCCTAATAATATAGAGGTTTCCCTATCTTATTACTTATAATAAAGCTATATATAGCTAATTATAGCTAAAAGTAGGCCTAGTCTATAAATTAATACCTATATACTTTATTAATTAGCCTTATAATTTATTAATAGTTATAGTAAATACTAGTTAGATAGGGTACTACTTATAAATAAAGGGGGTAGGAATCCGCCTATTATTTTCTTTAGATTATAACGGCGTCTTAAATAGTATTACCTTCTTACCGTCGTAGGTACTACTTATAATCTCCCCCTTAAAGATATACTTATTATACCTTATTACTTATAATTAGGTCCTATTATATAGATATAGCGGATTAAGGTTCCTTAGTAGTATAACTAGTACGCCTAGCTTAATATATAGCTTATAAAATAGTAGAGAGGGTTTATAGAACTTATAGAAGTACTTAGGGGGGAAGAGTTTATTATCTTCTTCTAATATAATATAATTAATACTTTAGTATATTATTATATTACTAGGGATATATAATATTATTTTAATATTAATACTAGTAATATCTTTATTAGTAATAGTAAGAATAGCCTATTTTAATAGATAATTCCTTTAAGAGATATTTATCCTAATATTAGTATAAATATTTTTAACTAAATTATTAATAGCGTTTCTAGGGGTATAATTATATTTCTAATATAATATATCTTTATTAGTAGTAGGGCTTTTCTAGATATTAATACTATTATTAATAGTAAGGAGATTATTTATAAATAGTCCTATTTTATAATATATAATATCTATTAGATTAGGATTATTAAGTTACTTATTAATAGTAAGATTTAAATATATAACCTTATTCTAGAAATAGGCTTTCTAAAGATACGCCTTAATAACTTAGCTATTAGATTCTCTTAGAATAACTAGGAGTATTTATTAGAGGTCCCTATAAAAGTAGACTACCTTACCTCTAAAATAAGCCTAGTTACTATTATAAATATCTTAAAGGTTATAATTAATAGCTTCTATATTATATTAACTCTATATAAGAGACTTATCCTAAAAGATAATATAAGCTCGCTTAATTAGCTTCGCGAGATTAGTCCCCTTCTTAATCTTATATAAGGAGGTAGTATCTAAGTCTAGGGGTATCTTAAACTATAAGTAAGTAGTCTAACCTCCTTATAATAATATTAATATAATATTAGAAGATACTACTACTAGAGTAACCTTTTACTAGGAATATAGCCTTTCTATAATAGTATTTTAAACTATTATCTTACTAGTCCCCCTAGTACTATTAAGGAAGAATAGTATACCTAGAGTATTAAATTTATTATTAGTATTAGTATTAATAGCAGCGGCGATCTAATTAGTAGTATAGTATTAGTTAGTATTTAGCCTATTCTATAAGACCTTAGCCTTATTAGGGGTAATTTAGTAAGATATTTCTTCCTGTAAAAGTCTATTTAAAGTATTATTAAAATTATTAAATAGAATAGTTAAAATAGGTAGGCTATATTAGGTTAGATCCTTAGTATATTTAAGGGTTAATTAATATTCTAATTAGCTGTTAATTAGGTAAAGGATATACTATTTTATAAATAACTATTACTTATAGTAATTATCTAGTATTTAAAGTATTAAAAAATCTTATTATAAGAGGTATAAGTAGTTATTTAAGATATATTCCTTATACTTATTCTATAATATAAGGGCGTTAGTAGGTTAGAGTTTAATTAATATTAATATAAAAAGACTACGTAGCTTATAACCTCCCTAAAAATCCTTTCCCTTATTAAGGATCTTATTAGTATATCTATTATTTTTAGTTAACCTAAGCTTTATATAAGCCTCCTTCTATCCTACTAGCTAGCTATCTATTATCTAGAGGTTATTAAATAATATAGCCCCCTTAATATAATAGAAGAGTAGTTAGTAATAATAAAGATCCTTTATTTTAGGACTAATAAAATTAATACGCCTAAGAGTCTCCCCCTTTTTATAGATTTTCTATTATTTATTTCTTTTATTCTATATAAAGAACTTAGGAAAATCCGTATATAGATAATTAAGTAGATCCCTTATAATAGTAGGATATTTCCTATTCTATTTTATAAAAGGTAATAGCTAACTATTATTATAAGCTTCTTTAGTAAATAGTTTATATTAAAAAACTCTATTAATATAGTCTTATAAAGCTTATTACTATATATTAGCTTTTATTTAGTAGCCTTATTAATAGCCTAGTTATTAACCGGCTTAAAAAGGGTATACTATTAATCTAGGAGGTAGATTTATAAACACTCTATATAAGGCTTTATAATACTTATACTAAATAAGAGTATCTTCTAAATAGCCTTAATAGACCTAATCTAATAGGCTAACTAGAACTTTATAATCTTATCTACTAACTCCCCTTACTATTATAACTAGCTATTAGGAGCGGGGTTATTATTATTACGCGTATAATTCCTAGTAAGGGAGATATTAGCCTAATTAGTTCCCTTATAAATATATTTATATAGATAGAAAATAGACTTAATAGAGCTATAAATCTTAATATTAATATAGGTACTATATTTCTTTAATAGGTACGGGTTATAAGAGATAACCTATCTATTATTAATAGAGGAATTAGATTTAAGGGGGCTAACTAGATATTTATAAAAAGGATAACTCCTATTAGGTATAAAAGATATCTCTTAGTAAAAATCCTTTAGAAAAGCCTTATTATAATAATTCTTCTCCTAACTAAAATATCTATTACTAGGGACCCTAGTATAGTAATTATAAATTATATATTATAAGACTAACTTATATAGCGTATTATTATCCTATTAAGGGGGGATAAATACTTAAATAATACTATTAATATTATTAATAGTCTAGATCTAATCCTCTTCCTATATAATAAGGAGAATATAAGTATATAAGAGACCTTACTTCTAAAACTTAATAATATAATAGTAGGCTATATAAATACTAAGGATATATTCCTTAAGAAGGTCCTTTATTAGCTCCTAGAGCTTTTAATTAAAGATATAAGTAATTAGGTTATAATAGTACTCTAATATCTAACTAGATACTAGTAAGCTCTAAATATTAGGCTACTTAGAATTATATATAAAGGTAATAAAAAAAATAGGTTTACCTCTTTTTTAGACTATTATTATAGTATCTTATATTCTCGCTTTTATAGTATATAAACTTCCTAGTATTATTAATAGGAGGATAGTTACCTTACTACTAATATCTTTAAGCGAGATATCTAGATTAGTACTAAGCCTATCTATTAGGCTAGAGTAGTAGTCTACTTAAATAGTCTATTAATTCTAATAATACTAATTTAGGTTATTAAGCTCTATTAATATCTAGATATTAGTAGCCTAGTAGTTAAATAGATATCTACTATTAATAGTATAATTAAAGAAATTAGGCTAGATCTAGATATTAATTAGCTAATTATTTAAATTATATTAACTATCCCCTAGCTATTATCTAAATAATTTAGAACTATTTATAACTAAGTAGATTTAAGTCTAGAAAATAACTAGGAAAATATATTAAATAGTCTTACCTATATCTATTTTTATATAAAATTAATATCTTATTACTTACTAAGACCTACTATAACCCTAAGGTATATACTCGCGAGTAATATACTAGTCTAGTTCCTACTTAGGGTTACTACTATCTTCCTACTCTAGCTTATTATTACTACTAATTAAGGTATACTAGGTAAGTATACTAGTAATATAGTTCCGTCGCGATATATATAGTAGATAGTCGCCTAGAAGCTAATAGCTAGCTAGTAGGAGGTAGTTATATTATAACTATTTACTAAATAGTAATAGGAGCGGATATTAGAGGGTTATATAAGAAGGATACTAATTAGGGATTAATATAAGGCCCCCCTTAATAGTTTTAATATAGATATCCCGCTTAATCTAGCCTCTTATAATATTATTAGGAGTTATTATAATATAAGTAACTTCTATAAAAGTAGGCTAATTATAAGTACCCTTATCCTATTATTTAGGATTTAGCTATTAGATATAAATACTTATAATATTAATAGGATATTATAGTTTATCCTCTTTAAGGCGGTTATAATAGGATTTAAACCCCTAGATATATAAGTTAATAGACTAGAGGGTATACTAAGTAGATATAAAGGTATCTTAATTTAAATTATTAAAATATTAATAGTAAACATCTAGTTACTCCTATATACTATCTAGTATATAGATCTAGCCGAATTTTAGCCTAAGGCTATTATTAGTAATAAGAGGACTTATAAGATAATAAATAGACCCTTAGATCTAGAAGGTAGTTTAACTAATATAGGTATTAATATTAATTATACCCTTACTTATAAAGGAGAGATAGTTATTATAACTAATAATATTATCTAAAAATTCTTTACTATATATGGTCCTCCTTCTTATAAACTATCTATTAATAATATTATTATTTATATTACTAAGTAAGTTATTAATAAATTATACCCTAAGCTTAGCCTCCTTTTAAGGCCTCTTAGGTAATAAATTAATATTACCTAGCTTATATAACTAGTTAGGGGATAGCTAATTATTCTTCCTACTATTATAATATAGCTATTAACTATCCCTTATAATACTATATTTATTTTTCTATAATAGTATATTATAATAGGGGTATATATTACTAGTAATATTAAATAAATTATTAACCTAGTAAGGCTCTATATATCTTATTATATAGGAATCCTTATATACTTAATATCTCTAGCCTAGCGTCTACCCCTAATATATATAATTCTACTATTAGTATAAGTATTATCTAATAGGGGGTTAGTACTTAGTATTATCCTCTATATTAGCGTCTTACTAGGCGTACTAGTAACAGGTATATTAGTTATATTTAGAGGGAGGCTAGGGAGTAAATTCTTAAGGCGCTTCTTTAAAGGCTAGGGGAGTAGGTTACTAGGCGTTCCTTAGTAGAATAACTACTTAAATAGTAGTATTAATAAGGGCTATATACTACTAGGGAGTAATACCGTTATTAAAGTAGGTATAAGGGGGAATCCCTGATAGTATTTCTCTAGAGTAAGGTTCTATTAGCGTAATATCTATTAGGTTAGGCCTAAGGATCCTAGATCTAACTTAGGTACCTATATTAATTATCTTTAGGCGTCTAGTACACCTTATACTATTACTCTTATAGGATTTAGCCCTTTTATTATTACTATTAAGGGTATTATAATCTAGCTTAGAAAGAGCTACGCGCTTAGAAGGTATTATAAGGGAGCTAGAAGAGCTAAGTTTAGTATAGGAAGGGTAATAGTAGGTAGGTTAAAGACGGCTAGTATAACTTATATATAATAGATAATTAGGGGAAGTATTAAAATCTATAGTATACTATTAAATAGTAGTAATAGGTAGGAAGAAAAAATTAGTAATAGAATTAATAGGTACTAAGATATTAGACTATTATATTAAATTTAGTAGGTAAATCTATTAATAAAGATATATCTTTTAAACTATAATACTAATCCTTATAATTTTTAAGTTATTAAGTATATTAAGATATATTTTATAACTCTATTTAAGTAGAAAATATTATAAAGGGTAGGTATATATATAGGAAGAATAGGAAGAAATATTAGAGTTTTAATATTTACTATAGATAACGCTAGTCCTAAGGAGGTAATTTAAGGGACTTTAGACTAATTAATAAGTTATAATAAGCTTAAGGTCCTAATATCCGCATTTTCTATTATAGTAAAGAAGATAGGCTCTAAGTAGATTTTAGAGGTTATTAACTAACTTATTATTATTATAAATTAGTTAGAAGAATATTATAATATAGAGAACTAGGCTAGATCTAACTTAGGTAGAGATTAGAAATCTTTAATTTTAAAAATATTAGAAACCTAAGTTAGAATTAATATTAGTCTTTAATAACTACTTTATATAATCTTCTAGGACTTTATAAGGAGGATATATAAGTATATTTATAATAATAAGATATCTTAAATCTAGAATTAATATTATATTACTACTTTAATATATTACTATTAATATCTACTTTATAATAACTATTTAAGAATTTCTCCCCTTAAATTTATTAAGTATATTCTAAAAAAGTAAGTAGAGTTCCTAGATATTAGTTATATTATTAGTAGATATCTAGGCTAGTATATTATAAATATTTAGTATTTTTATAAGTAAATTAGATATTAGTTTTCTTAAGGTATATACTATTATTAGTATATTATATACGTAGGATATATATGTAGTATTTAGTTACTAGATACTTATTATCCTTTTAGAATTTAAAAAGGGGAAATAATAGGAATTAAACCTCCTACCTTAATTAATTAGAATAGGAAGTAGTATTCTTACTACTAGGCTAATAGCTCTTTTATATAATTTAAGCTCTTATTCTATTATATATATTATATTTAAGGTAAGGGTATATCTCTATCTTACTACTATTTATATTATACTACTATTAGAGGTATAAGCTATATAAATAGATATAAATAAATAGTAACTAGCTTAATATAATAATAGGTATTATATATTAAGGATTAAGAGAGATATATATATATTAGGAACTTATTATCTATATTTCTAAGTCCCTATTAAGTCTTATTTATCTACTTCTATTAGTTATAAATCTCTACCTTACTATTAATAGTTAGTAAAAAACCTTATATTATATATCTTAATAGAGAGATAAAGAATATATATTAGGAATATTTTAAATTTTAACTATTTTATATATAAATTAATCTAATATATATATAATCTACTTAAAGTAGGCGTTTATTATATTATAAATATCTACTTTATTCTAGCCTACTATCCCTATAAGTATTATACTAGCTACTCTCTCTTATAAAGCTATCTTATATTCTTTTAACTCTAATTACTATATTTTAATATTATAATAATCTATTAACTTTATCCTTTTAAGTTTATACTTCTCTTTAATATTAATCTACTTAGTTACCTCCTACTATTTAGTTATAACCCTCTTTTATTTATTCTTTATAATACTAATATACTTAAAGCCTTTATTTAGCTCTATTATAATACTACCGGTATAATAATAAGATATAGGAAGGGTTATCTAGGAAGAAGAGGTAGTCTTAGAAGGGAGTAGTATTAGGTTTAGTACTATTATTAATAACTAGGATAGTTTTAATATATTAAAAAGGAGCTTTAATAATTTAGTAATATCTATTAATTTAGAATATTAGTAGATATATAATTTAATATAAGTTAAAGGCCTAGATAAAGGCTAACTAGCTTTTAAGGTATAAACCTTATATAAAAGTTAGGAATATTAAGTAAGAGAAGTAGGAAGACCTAGAAAATAAATACCTTATAATAAAGATATTTTATTATATTAGGCCTATTTTATTAATACTCCTATTTCTCCCCTTTCTTCCCCTTTTATATTATCCTCCTTATCTTTATATAAATTATTCTTATTATCCTCTTTAACTATTATATTAATATTAAGCTCCTATTTAAGATTAAAGTTAGTATTAAGAGGTTATCTAATTATATCCTTACCTTATTTATTAATTTATACCTTCTAAGACTTTATTTTAACCCTCTTTAATATACTCTAACTTATTAGATTAATATTAAGAGTTAAGTTACTATTTATAATAGTATAACTATCCTTAAAATACTAGAGGCCTAGGATATCCCTTATAATAAAGAATTATAAGTAGATCTTTAATACCTCCTCTTATATATCTTATATTTCCTTCCCTTTAAGATTATCTTATATCTTAGGTATAAACCTATCTTTTAGATTAATACTAGTATTAGTTATATTAAGAGAGTCTTTAACCTTCTTCTACTATCTTTCTTATTTAATAACTTAGTTTTTTATAGAGTTAGAATAGAAGGTAATACCTACCTTAATCTTAAATCCTTTAATATATAAAGTACTAGGGATAACTCTTTCAACTAGTTCTTTATATACTTTTATCTTAATAGTACTATTAATCTTCCTTTTAAATAATAAATTATATATAAAGGATATACTAGATCTTCTAACTAAAATCCTCCTTATACTTCTAATTTATTAAAGGGTAAGTAGAACTAGCTTAATTAGGAGCTATTATATAGATAAAGTAATAGTATAATTAATTAAAGATAGATAGTAGTAGAGAAATAGGAAATTTTTCTATAATAAATAGTAGTAAAAAGGTAGATATTTCTCTATATAATAGCGAGGTTACTAGGTAATAACCTAGTATAGATATAGTTAGCTAAATTAATATCTAGAATAGATTAGTTAATTTATATTATTTATATTTAGACTGAATTAAGGAAAATGGAATGGTCTAAAAGGTAATCTATTCCTAGTTATAGAACAGTCTGAAACCCCCTATTCTATACTTTAGAGATCTACATTTAGTCCTCTGGAAAGGATTCATAAACGGTCTTCGCGAGGTACATAGCCGTGAAGGTAGGAAACGATGACAGTCCAGCTAGCACGAGACGGTCTTCATATAGATATCAACATGGCTACTTATATGCAGGAAGATGGTGCAATTGGACATGATAAGGATAGACCACACAATCGTGACGCGAAGCAATCATCACAGTCTAAGTAGAACCACGCTGACAGCCAGCTTTAATGAAGAAAATCACTTGTCGCATACTACTGGACTCAGTATCAATAGTAAAATTATGTATCTCTGATGTTGCCTTCTACGATCTCCAATTGAGCTAGGTTCGGGCCGATTGGAATTCTCGGCGCTAACTTCTATCGATCTAGCCTTGTTCTTACTAGCGCCTTGGATATCGAACACTGACTGAATTTTCTACCTCTTGTATTCTTTCCTCATCAACTTATTCAACAGAACTAAGAAACGGAAGGTGTCAATCAAGAACCTACAGATCATAGCAGTCAAACTCTCATCACAGAGCACTATCAATATTCATATGCAACGCAAAACAGCCTACTCTAGTCGAGCTGGCTCTCCTGAGTAGACGCCGTCATCCACAAGGCGAAAGGAACTGCATCTCCATTCTCCAATATCTTGTCGATCTATCGTCTGATGGGGATGATTTGACATTTGGTGGGCTTGGCCATCGTCTGATAAGCTGTCACTTTGGATCTCTCTCGAGATAGTATTGGAGGACTATTACCAGCCCACATCGTATCAATCTCTTCTTTTGGGCTTCATTATTTCATGGAATATAACTCCACCTAGCTTCATGATCAATAAAAATCAACGAATCATCTGCATTCATGTGAGCCCCATAATGCCTAAAGGAATTACCGTGGCATCCCACTTGAGGAGGAGACGGCCCTAATCAGCATCCAAATGAGCAACAGGCCCCACATCATCAACCTGAATCCCACCCCTCTTCTTCTCTACACTATCACCAAACGGCAACCTCCAACCGCCCTCACTCTCCGGCGTCGCCAACCACAGCCTCATCAGATGCCTCCTCGGCGCTGGAGGAGCGTGGTCTTTGTACTCAGTCCTCGCATGCAAGATATGATTGTTCGACAGGAACTGGATGTCGCCAACTTCGAGAATCATGTGTAGTGAGAGACGTACGCATGTTTGTTCCAGTACCTCTACAGCTTCCAGCTGGGCGGGCGAAAGAGGAGGGATGATCCCAGCATCGGAGAAACGAGTCAAGGAACGAATGTAATAGGGGTCCCATCTTGCACCAAGTATTAGCATGATTTCCTCAGTCGGATAAGCAGTAGGGTCCATACTTGCTGAATACTCTTCCGTGGTCACCTGCCTCCAAGTAGAAGACACTAGTGCGGATATAAGGGTCGTCCCCCTTGCTCATCTCGCCCTTACGGTCAAAGTACCATATCGGTTCGATAAGCGTCTTCAGTATATCAGGTCGTTCACGTCGAAGGACGTTGTACACGTGATGAGAGGAGACGATATCGGACTCCCCTCCTTCCAGAGCGCGTGCAACACACAGCAGACCTACGATATCCGAGTCATCGGCATGGAAATACTGACTATACGCAAATTGAGCTTCCCTTAGGGCGGTGGCCGCTACTGAAGTTCAGTAGGATCTTACCGTGCGTTGGTCCTATAGATCCGAACTTTATCGATCTGCTTGGCATCCTCGCCCAAATCTTTGACATGTCCAAGAACATGGCCTCTGCCGTTCTGGCTGACGAAGTAGCCTAGATAGGTTCCCAGACCCATGTACGCGATTGCGGACTTGTGGTTTCCCCACTCTTCAACCGGGAAGCCCTTGAAGAGGATGAAACCTTTACCGTCAATGAGCTCTTTCCGAATGGATCCAAGCCACTGCGAGAGGGTGGGGAGGGGGAAATTCCCCTGTTCTGTCGTGAGAATGAAACAATACCGATAGTCCATGCAAGTGCAGAGGGGAAAAATACCTTGGTGATACCAGTCAAAGGCGTTCCGGCAGCCTTGAAATCATCTGCAGCTTTGCTCAACTCCTCGATCTCATTCTCCACCAAAGGATGCGTCCATCTCTCGGGATTGTGCTTGTAGTCGTCGGCATTCCATACCGTAGCACCTTCTATCTCGTTCGGAAATGCTTCGACGGGTTTGATGTCTTCGTAGATAGGGGGGTGCTGCCCAGAAGTCTTGATACCGTCCGGAAAGATGGACTTCGAGACAGTCTCCTTCTGGGATATATGCTGAGAAACTGTGGAAGATATTCCGGGTGCCATTGTTGCTGGTCCGCTGAGAGGTTGCACTTGAGGTAGAGATGGTGGATATCGTGCATGCGCCTGTGACATCGCATGTATCCAGCCCCACTACTTGCATTACGCGCAGCAACCATCACTGCACAGTGATGAACAGTCTCGATCTGTTATCATTGACGCTTGCGCCAATGGACGAATGGCGCAATTGCTCGTATCAATGCGGGGAACCTTATGACGGATAGTGCGCTTTCGGGCCCCGGTCAAGGCGCAGGTCATCCATGGAGGTTATCGTTGAGCCCCAGTCTCCGAGATGACGGATAAAAGGGAGGTTTTGTCCTATAGACTCAGCGAAGATGCGAAGATGGGCCAGCAGCTACAGGGGAGCATCGAGTCATTCACACGAAGACGTCAACGGTCTCAATTTATGCTATCCCAATAGCATGATAACTTGCACCGGCGAATCATATCTGAAATTTCACATCCGGATCGTCGTCAACCAACCACTCATTCTCTGCCACTTCAATGAGCCTTTCATTCCGTTCACCTCTCTGGCCCTCTTAGCAACTCTCGACTCCAAATCGCCCACGTTGTACCGATCACCAGCACGGTTGGCGATCTGAACCCAAAAACGGATCAATGATCGGCTACACAACAGACGAGCTTGATATGTAAAGGGCACTCAGTAAGACGGGAATGTGCTATCCTGGAAGCTATGCTACTTGAGATGTGCCAAAGATACGCTATCCTTACTTAGGTATGTATCATGCCCGTTGGGGATATACTCAGCGCCAATGAGCTTGTCAGCAACATCATCGCCCGGTGTGCCTTGCAGACTGAATGATAAGAGAATATGAGGTCTCACACTCCAAGATTTACATGTGTAACCGTCATTAGCCACGAATCAGCTACAATGAATGGCGCGCTTGCCTCCACCACTTTCCAGATATGAACAACTCCAACGATCACCACGAAAAGGGTGTCCTCGAATTGGAAATCAGATAATTTCTTTGCTAGCTAGCGAGGTCGACTAAAGAGCGTTGTCAATACAGATATTGCAAGGAAGCCTGCCAAATGAAATTCAGCACTCCTAGTAAGGACCGTCCCAACACGTGCTGCAGACACGTGCTGCAGCAATTCCCATTCCATGTTCGCCATCCGCCCAGGGCCTTGATCCTCCGCTTATTGTTGCCGTGACGCCCCAGACATCCGAAGATACCAGCTGCAGGAAGCATTGAAAAGGTTTTAGTATCAATGCGGATATCGGGACGTCGCAACCCCTCCTTCTTTGTCTTTTAGTCCCCGGTGGTGATGACAGCGTTTCCAAGACAGACTTGGATGGACTGTTCCATAATTCAGTAGGTACTCCGAGACAAAGAGCGCACGAAAAAATGCAGGAGCGAGGATGTGGAACACGTACATTATTCGCATTGCAGCACACCGTGGTAGCTGAGCATTGACCGCCGGCACCTAGATACGTCTCGACTTACTCTACGAATCCTGTAGATTTCAATGACCTGCACTTACCCATGGAGGAGCACGTGGTATAGGACCCAAATTGGTCGGTGTAGCAGCAGTAACCTTGGGCGTCGCTGCCGCAGTTATTGGTCTGAACTGGTCCAGGTGATGGTTGTGGCCTGTGGGGTTTTTTGGGCCTATCGTGAGCCTCAGCGTTCGCTGCCGGGGCGGCGAAGGCGCTTGCCGCCAAGAGGGTAACAATAGTGACGATCTTGGTGTAATGCATGGTGTGGACTGCTGTTTTATTGTCGTGTTGATGGAGTATCTGTTGGAAAAGTTGCTTGAGTAAGATTGATAATGGGAGCTGTTGATGAATTTCTGGAAGAAGAAAGAAGACTCTTTATATATTCCTGGCAATCGGTCTAGAGCTCACGAGGTAAGCCATCTCAGGACATACTGCAAGCGGTAATACGAGCCCGATCGTGTCTGCATGCTCCGTGCTGAGCCTTTCCCACGGCCATGACGAATCAAGTCTCTTTCAAGAAGCCATCGCTACACAACAAGTCCTCTACAGCAGCAATACGAGGACTTTGAAAGGAAGGACCGAATCTGGATTTCCAAGAAGGAAGTTTCCGGCGGCTGGCTGGGTGGGTCACATACCTGAAGGCTGATGAGGTCAAAACGATTGGACTATGACATGTATGCGTGCTGCCTTCTCTTGAACTATGGACCTTGACAAGCTGAAAAGTCTGGAAATCGAGGGAAAGTCAAGTCCCTGTCAAAAAGCCATCAGTACTCAAGAAGTCCTCTGCAGCAGTCATATGGGAACTATCAAAGGAAAGACCAAATCCAGACGTCGGAGAAGGAAGTTTCCGGCGGCTTCATGGGGGTGGCATATACCTAAAGATTTGGTGAGGTCGAAACAATTGGGCTATGACATGTAGGCGTACTACTGTCTCTTGAATCGTAGACCTTGGCAAGCTGAGAAGACTGGAAATGGAGTCAAAAATTGGTAGTCGCCCGTACATGAGGGAGATGGCATTAGGTAAAACTGTCAGAGAGTTGAGCTCTGCACGAAAAGAATTTTCCATGGCAGGCATTGAGCCGGACCAAGGCGGTACGAGGTGCCAAAATACAAGAACGTCCTAATAGGGAAAACCAGGCTTAGCGAGAGTTGTCGAGTATTAGTAGCTCCGACGAGGTCGACCTTGGTTTCAAGTATTGGAGACTTCGAACCTTATAGACATATAAGGCGGACACGAGGCTCACTCATGCACATCGTGATGAGATCGTGATGGGAAAACTATATTGTGTCCCTTTCCCGGAATACATTCAAACAGCCAGAGTATCTCGATGAGTGTCGGCCCTTGTTGAGTGAGAGTGGACCCACGACTATAATCTACGGCAACACACGATCTGCGATGCCATGCACTGAAGCATGTGCCAAGAGCTCATCATCCACGTTACAAGGCTGATGTGTCTCGTTCACGTGATAGACTCCACTTCGGTAATCAGTGCAGCACGTTGGCAAGGTTCTTGTGCTTGGAAATCTGCACGCGAAAACTCTTGTCTCGCGTCTTGTGGCTTGCCAAGGGATGGAAAGTCAGCCATGCTGTCGATCTGCCCTGACTGCTTACAAGCTATCTAGGGGAGGACGAGGGTCTTGCACGTCTGTTATTGCTCCCAAGACATCCATAAGTCCGATGGTGCAAAGATTTTCGCCGGGCGAAAGACATTGCCCTCTTTGCGGGCCGCTGCATGTCGAACGAGAGAAGCTAACGAAAATTCCCTAGATGGACACTTTCGCGGGGTGCTCATCCGTGGCGTTCCCTCAGATGCCGTGGGGCTCCGGATATGTGGAGGTTTATACCAAAAGTCTCGAGTATACGCTAATAGGAGATAGAAACCGCACACCTGGTACTTAGACCTCTAAAAGTCGGGCCAAAGGTCCAAGGGGCACTGGTCCCCGTCGATGTAGCGCCGACTCAAGACTTTTGGTGTCAACCTCCGTATGGACAGCACACCTCACCGTGATTGTTTGTTCCCGAGCACGCCCTCAACGTTGGGATGCTTACACATGTGCATCACTCTTCTGCAGTCTCCGGGACTGATTTTCGACCTGCCCTAGATGGTGATCTCACTGCCCAATCGCGCGCACCAAGACGGGAGATGAAACGCAGGAAGTCGGGCCGGCAGTACTTCTCCTCAGCACAGTGCACCCGTGACTTGATACGAGATTTATGCTACTGAAAGTCGTCATCTCAGAACAAGGTGAGATCCAACATAATATGTGACCGGAAAATCTTCCTGCGATTCCCTGTCTGCAGCTACCTAATCCCGTCATATTTCGAACTGATCAAACATCCAGCTCTCTCAATCCTTCTCATCTACTCTCATCTTTCCCTCTCTGCCTCCTTCTTCCTCTCCTTCTCTCGGAGTCCATCCTCGTTCCCGAATCCGACAACGACCCCATCACGTGCAACCTACCCCTACAACAAGCCAGGCTCCTCCATGCGCGTGCACTCGGGGTAGGTGACGACGGTGCCCTTCAGGATAACAGTATACGGCGCGCCTAGCGTTAGAGTTGTGAATTGGTCTGAAGAGTGCGAATGAGTTCACGTCGCGAATATAGGCTTGTAAGTCGTTGTACTCATAACGCCGATGTATCCGGATTAGGAAAACAGTGTTCTACGTGCGAACGATAGCAGAGAAGCCTCCCTATGCCGTTCCACTTGTCCGCCTATTTGATATGTAATCACGTTCGATATAGCCTTCGGATGAATAAGAGAATAGCATATTTGGAACCATAACTTAACCACTAAATGCTCGCTTCGTTCTCGCCCACTTCATTACTTCGTGACTATCATTACTGTCATCTGAAAGACATCTCAAATTCCAAGCTGGGCATTACTCATAAAGTGGGAGCCTCCGCCGCACCGGTATCCATCACCATAGTTTATCCATCGAAACCCCACAGGGCAGACTCCCAAGTCTTTCAATTTCTTCTGAATAACTTCCTCCTGCCGTCTCTTCCTCTCCGCTTCCTCGAGAGCTCTTTTCCGTCTCTCTTCAGCCGCGCGTCTGGCCTGCAACGCAGCAAGAGCTATGCGCTTCTCCTCCTCATATTTCCGTTTGAGCTCTTCCCTGTGCTCTCGCTCCGCCTGCGCCATGAGCTGCGCGAGCCTCTTCATCTCCTCGAACTTTGCTCTTTCCAATACCTGCTGTGCTTCGATCTCTCGGTCCTGGGCCATGAGACGTTCTTGAGCTTCCTCTTTGACTGCTTCCTCTGCTGCGATGTTCGCTTGAAGCCGCAGCCAAATCTCGTCGGCTACTCCGGGATCGCGCTGCACAGAGCGTTCTGGAAGAGCGTCACCGGAAGCTTCCTGGGGTTCCTCTCCCTCCTCCACGACAGGTGCTGGATCCTTCTTTTCTACTCTAGTAGCCTTCGAAGTCGTCGCTCCGATAGGGTCTGGTGGCTCAGAGGTCAATCTCGGCAATAGTGAATCGGAAGTCGAGCGTTGTGCGTTCCCCGCGTGGGTACATCGGGCTCTTTGTGCTTTAAGCATCGCTCCTAGTTCACGCAGTATACCGACATGCCCCACCGACAACGTGGATGCACCTGGCGCTGTGTCAGCAAAGACTGCAGACGAGATTGAATTGGCAAGATTCTTGATGTCACGGCCATTGCCCCAATTTGGAAGCGTTGAAAGCTCAGTCAAGGTATCTTCCATTTTCTGGTATTGCGCGAATGGCAGTTCCGTGATCACGGGAACGACATCAATACCAGACTTCTTAATCTCCCGTTCTAGGAGCATGAGACACTCTTTGGGGGCCATGTTGCAGAAGACGACCTCCTCGGGGAACCGGCTGGACAGTCCTGGGTTCATCTGAAGCAGATTGTCCATGTCGTTGGTGTATCCGGCGAGGATGACGACTACCTTTCCGGCGAATTTCGGCTTGGTCATACTGTCCACTAGCTCGCTGACAGCCTCCTTCCCGAATCCCCCGTCGCAGAAGCGGTACGCTTCATCCACGAAAAGCACTCTGCCAAGGGCCTCTGTCAGCTTGGCTTGGGTTTTGGGACCTGTGTGGCCGACGTATTGGCCGATGAGATCTGACGCTGAACAGTCCACGTAATCATTCGTCGCCAAGATGCCCATTTGGTAGTATAACTCGCTGATTTTCCGTGCGACCGTCGTTTTACCAGTTCCTGGCCAACAAATTAGCCAAAACTCCGGTCCGCTTTTCGATTGGCGACTTACCTGGAGGACCTTTGAAGATAAAACTGAACGGGATCTGACCCCGAGGATCGAGATGGCGTGCGTTCATATTTCTGGCGATATTTTGGTACTTTTCGAGTTGGCAGATGAGTCTCTCACAGCCCACTATATCTGCAAAGAGCTCTCGACAGCTGCCTTCGGCCCCGCTTCCTCGATCATATTCTTCGTCGAAGTCTCGGGGCAAAAACATGACGTCCGGATCGAAATTCGGGTTGTCGTTCTGCGACCTTCGCTTATGCTCCCCTTCTTTGGCACGTGAAATCAAGTTCTCGACTGCACCAGCGTTCCCAAAGTTCGGTCGATCTCGTTCACGAGCTAGGATCTTGATGGCGACATCCTTGGCTACATCCGTTGCGCCAAGGCCTTGTTTCTTGAGCTTCAAGTCGAGAACCTGCTTCAACTCTATATCGTTGAAATCTTCGAAACGAAACGCGTCGCTGAGCCGGAAGCGTCTTGCTAGACCAGGGTTGCAGTGATTCATCATACTCTCCATCTGATCTTTGTACCCCAACAGTAGCACACATAGGTCTTCTCCTGGAGTGTTCTGAACTTCGGCCACTATGGTGTCAATGACGGCAGCTTTATATGGGTCCGGCTGACCGCCTCCAAGCCTACCACCGGGATCTATCCCGTACGCCTCATCTATCACGAGTACTTTTCCCTCCGACGCCTTCAAGATCCTCTGTGTATTTTCCTCCGACTGTCCCAGTGCTCCTCCCACGAAGTCCGAAGGATTCTTCATGACGACTGTACATCAAAGTTAGCAAGAAAAGACCAAAGTAATCACCAACGTACCGTCTCGTTTCGAAAGTAAGCCCAAGTCAGCCAAGATGGACCCGTAAAGTTTCGCAACCGTCGTTTTCCCCGTGCCTGGAGAACCGAGGAAAACCCGGTGCAAAGTAAACTCAAGCGGTGGGAGCTCCTTCAGCTCCCGCTGATAATTCCGTTGTATGGAATCTACGAGACCTCTCACAGAGCTTTTGACGGAATCAAGTCCAATCAATCCTTCAAGTTCCTTCCAGGGCTTGCTTTCCTTGATGGTCGTCTGAGGCTCAGGCCCTATCAAATCGTCCTGGGTAAAAAGGAAGTCGTTGGAAGACTCCCCTACCACTCGCTCCTTACGCAAACGGACGGCCTGGCGCTCCGTGACTTGTGCCCAGATATTTTCGAGGGCGCGTGCGTTGCCGAACCCTTCCGTTCCTCGCCTTCGACCGAGGCGCTTGATGAGAATCCTTGCATAGAGACCATCTGTGCCCTCTTCAAGTGTTGCACGGCCATTATACTTCTTCTCGACCATGGCGTCCAGCATGGTCAATAGCTCATTATCCGAATAATCTGCGAATTGTAGGCGGTGAGGCATTCGGCTGTCGAATCCCGGGTTATGTTCGAAGAATTTCTCCATCTCGTTCGTATAACCGGCGAGGATGAACGCGATCGTACCTCTTCGCTCTTCAATCTCCGCGAGAATGAAATCCAGTACATTTCGACCTCCAATGTTGCTACCCGATGCAAGTTGATAAGCTTCGTCTATGAAGAACACACCGCCATCGGCTTTGACAAGTCCTTCGATAATCTTTTTGGTGCCTGCAACGCCCTCATGTGCAAGCCCCGAACCTGTGATCTCGACGAATTCTTTCCCCGGCAAAGCTCCAACGGATGCTAGAAATTGTCCGTAAATGCGAGCGACCGTTGTTTTACCTGTTGATTGTTAGCAGATCGGTTCTGATGTTTTCGATGGGACTTGCCTGTGCCCGGATTTCCAAGCATGATCACGCCCATCCTCTCCTTCTTCACATCGATTACCTGCCTTGCCACCGTCTCGATCTTTGCCTTGATATCAAGGAATCTCTTCTTCACGCTCTCTAGCCCAGTGAGTCTCATCAGACCGTCGATTGCGTCGTTCGAGGCTCCTTCGATCTCCTTTTGTCTTTCCCACTCCACCTCCGACTCGCTCTTCTTGCGCTTCGACTCCAGATTCTGATGCGTGGATGCATTCCGATCGGTGGACGGTGGCGCGTCTGACATGGTGCCGATTGAAGAGTTGATAGGTTCTTCTGGACTTGCACGCGCAGATGGTTCCTTTATGTGAAGCTTGGCCGCCTCCAGATCCTGCTTCTTTTGCTCAAGAGCACGGGCTCTTTCCTTGGCCGTTTCCTTTCCTTTAGCATGCTCGCGGACAACTTGAATCTGCAAGTCAAGATCAACGATTTCTGCTTCGTGACGGGCTTTCTCTTTGTCGCATGCTTCTTGAAGTTCCAGATCTGCTTTAAGCTGTTTCTGGCGCCGTTCGTCTTCAGCCTGACAGATCCTGCATATCTGTGGCTGAGACTTGTGGCATTTGCGCTTTTGCCGATGACCGTTCGGGCATTTGTACTCTATGATAAACTCGCACTTCACTCCCGAATGGTCCGAGCGATGATGACAACTCCGTGGACACTTGTGTACTCCACAATTCAAAGTAGAACCACTAAAGGGAAGAAATCAGCATGAAGCCGAATTGCCGACCTGAAACTCACCATGACTCCTTGCAACCCCCGTCCGGACACTCTCGCTCAAAATCCTCGGGGGTCTGGAGGAGAGCGACGCGTTTAGGATGCTTTTCACACTTCACGGGGAACCCATCAAAGATGTGGCTTTTGTCTTTGAGCATTCTTACAAAGCGCGTCCAAAGCTCCCCTCCCTTTTTCGAACCCATAAATGTCTCCGCATCACCTATGAGGATAAGACCGTTCCTGGCTCGCGATAGAAGTACGTTGAGCCGTTGGGGGGAAGACATAAAGCCAATGTCGCAGCGGGAGTTACTGCGCGTCAGGGAGACGAGTACTAGATCCCTTTCTTCGCCTTGGAAATTGTCTTTGACTTGTTAGTGTAGCTCCTTTGAAATCGAAAAACGTGGTTGATAAAGGGGAAATCAGTGATCGGTCGAGTATGCAAGGACTTACCGATGGTGGAGATCCTGATTCGAGGCTTCCCTACCTTCGCTGTTCCCGCAGGCATCAGCCCTGCACGAACCAGGTCGTGCGAATCCAGATCGTTCAGGACTGGGTCGTTGTATTTGCCAATTTCGTCCATTAAGAGGCGAAGTTGACCGAGGTATGGGGTCAGAACAACGATGTGGTCCGTCTTGTAGTCTTGCTGCCCAAGGTACCGTATGCATTTCAGCGTCATTTTCGCCTCAAAAGGGTTCCGTTTGGATGAAGGAGAACTGGTATCCTTGAAGTCTGGAACGTGTTCCATGTCGACTTCATGCTGAGTGTGGTTCAGAAAAACAATATTGCTCTGCAGTCCTCGAATATCAGGTCTGTTCTTAGTCCGTTCTGCGTCGACTAAACCTGGATAAGTTAGGTTTCGCACGAATTCAGCTAGCTCCGGTCGCATTCGATGTTGCTGGTGTAGGGAATGATGAGGATAACCTCGTAGGACGAGTCTCTCGAAAAGGGATCTGTTGAGATCATAACCGTCACCCTTCTCCACGCTGAGATCATGATGCACCTTGGGCCGAAGTTGTTCGTGGTCACCAATTAAGATTAGCTGCTTGGTGTCCGGGCCTAACGCGGTGAGAATGTGGCTTTCTAGAATCTCGCCTGCTTCTTCCACAAGCAACACCCCGGGATAGACCGATTTTAGAGATTGCACGTACTTCGCTGCAGCGGTGGTCGTGCAAGCGATCACGCGTTTCTGCCGAAGGATGACAAGGTCTTTCTCCATATACACAGAGCTGATACGGTCGAGCGCATCATGGTAGCGGGCTCCTGCCGTGCGAAAAGCATCCAGACGATCATTGAGCATCTCCGACTCCCATGATCGTTGAGTTTTGATCCGATCAGCAGGTTTCATTCCCCAAACTTCTGGAAAGGCCGTCGCGATCTCTTCGAAGATTCCAGCATCGTTTCCCCGCCACCAACGGTCCAGCAGATAAAAGCGATCAGCGGCTTTCCCTTTCTTCCCAACCTTGACCATTTCACCTTGCTCGTTCGGAACTTCAAAAGCGGAATAAAAAGGAGGCCCCGCAGACCGAAATTCAAGATGCTCTAATACGTCGTCCTTGGAGAACTTACCCTGTTCGAGGTTCTTAGACACATCACGTAAACGGTCACCTTCATCTGAAGATTCTTTTCTGGCCATGTCAAGGATTTGACACTGTTCACGGCTTAGTTTCACACTGGACGTCGCTTGTCTGATCGCCAAGCATCGAGTTCTTGGAGTCGCCTTATTCACAGACCCAAGGCGTACGATGTCTTCATCCGGAATACCCATGTTCAACAAGTCTTCGAGAAATTGATCCAGCGCATGGTGTGTGTAACACACGACAAGAATCTTTTCACTAGAGTGGCTGTAGATAGATTTTGCCAAAAGCGAGCCAATGAATGATTTTCCCGTACCTGCATGCAGTCAACCCATGAAGGACGTAGAATTGGTTGGGCAGAACATGCCTGGAGGACCTTGAATCACGCTTACTTTGTCGCGCAGGCCTGAGGCGAAGCACATCGTCTGAGCCTGGTCTAATTTTGTCGGACGGGTAAGTCGTAGAGTATCGCGTAAATCGTAAGAGGTGTTTGACGTATCTTTATACAGTTCAAGTTTAGATAGCTCCCTGCACATCTCCGGAGACAGAATGTAATCGGCGGAGCGCAGTGCTTTGCCAGGTTTCCAATGAAGAATTTCATCTTCCACCGAAATGTCCTTGATCTCTTGAAGTTGTTTGAGAACAGGCACATAGGCGAATACTGCAGTGTTGAGCTGAACCAACTTGATGCTCTCTGCACCGACTAAACATCGTAGCGCCCTCTCCAGCTCTTTTCCGGGTATGTGCAAACACAGAATGGGTGGCTGTTTCGCAAGGAGATCCTCTTCGCGGAACAATCGTTCCTAGTGTGACCTCCTTTCCGTCTGCCAGGACATGAGCTAACGATTCGTGTCTCAAGAACTTGTTATTGTCCTGGAGAAATTGCCGTCGAATCTTCTCACTCTTGTTTGGCATCTGCGGGAGGCCCTGAGTACAGCGGAACTGAAGGGACCATGGCCTCCGTCCATCACAGTAGACACCGGCCAATGTCAGGTGCTCAACGACAAGGCCTTTGCGACGTCCTTTCTTTGCAGCATGAGCGATCTGAAGCTCATCGCGCAAATCACGCAACATGTCCTCACGAAGCAGGCGAAATTGGGCGTCCAGATGGAAGGCCAGCCCGCCTGGAAGTGAATCACGCTCGTTTGTCTCTTGAACCCGAGGAAGGTAGAGATCTTTTGATGCAAGCTCGTCTGAGGTTGGAAGGATCTCTATTGTGCGAATGTCGGCAAAGTCGTTATCATGGCGCCCGCCCGGGCCATCCAGCGGATTTTCGTGCTTCGCGGCCATGTTGTTAACGATGTGCAGGATTTTCCGACCTCGCAGGCGGACTTCTTGCGAGGTGGATTCGAGGAGGCATTTTCTGATCCTTTCTTCCAACGCAAGAGGTGCGAAAGCGAGTGCTCCATCTTTTGGTAGACACACAAGTTCACCGAGAAGCCAGGAGAATGCTCCCGCCCCTTCAGGGCTCAACTGGTCAGAAGCGAAGGCGGTGATCAGCGCCTTCCAGACAAGCTCTATCTCCACAAACTTCAGTATCAGTTGCCTCAAGATGTCGCCGCCGCAGAGGGTTCTGAGCTCTGGCACGCCTAGGTAGCGAAGGAAAGCAGTAATCGGCCCATTCAAAAAGGTGAGACTTGTGTCTGAACCGAGAGCAGATTGCAGAGCAGGGTAGCCTTGCAAGCTCCCAACGATTCTCTGCAAGCACAGAGTTCTGTTTGCCTGGTCGCATAATGCCTCGAGGAAGCGAGCAGCGTTATTGTTGGTGATGCTCTCTTTACCTGAAAGGACTCTTCCGAACAAATCTCGAAGTTTACCACTCCGAGATGCAGATTTGCCGTCAGGCATGATTAACTTTGACAAGCGTAGTTGTCATTACCTTAGCTTCCATTGGGTTGTGTTTCATGGGGCGGGAGGCCTAAAGCGAAGGTTCAAGCCGTTACGAAAGGTGGGGAAGCACGGAAGGTGGGAAGCTATGGAAGTCAAGGAATAAGGATGTTATCAACGATGACGACAACCCCCAGCCAGATGAAGCTAGTGGAAGACTGGGAAAGACTGTTGGAAATCAGGCCGGGTCAACCTCGGTAGTTACTAACTAGGACTAGTCAGGGGGCCTTGGTAGACTAGTAGAGATTTCTCGTGATAGTTATTCCATTCTATATAGCTATATCTATCCATTAGTTATTATAATACTATTATATTATACCTAAATTATATATAGATAACTTATTAATATTATTACTATTTAATAGGTTATAAGCCTAGGTTCTACGTAACCTAGGAACTATATAAATTATATAGTAAGCTTTTTACTAAGACTTAGTATTACTTTAAAAGAAATATTCCTAGAACTATTTATAATAAGTACTACTATATCTAACTATTATAAAATTTAGAAGTTAAAAGGTACTAAGAATTATAAATTATAGGAAATTATTATACGCGTATTACTTATAGTTAATAGTATATTTAGGGTTATAAGACTAGAATATAAACCGCTAACTAACCTTAACTTACCTACTACTAGAGGAGTAAAACTACCTATTAAAGAGGCGGATAAGGAAAAATAGGAAAAGTATATTAATTTAAAAGAGCGAGTACTTACTACTATTTACCTTACTATATTACTATTAGTATATAGTATAATTAAAACTTAGATAATAGTAAAAGAAGTATAGGCTAAATTAAAGTTATTATATAAGATAGATTCCTACGCTACTAAGAAAGTAATATACTTGACTTTATATAAACTTCGCTTAGATTAATTTAAAGACCTTTACACTTACCTTACTAAATTTAAGGAGTATATAAATAAGCTTCTATAAATAAATAGTCCGCTATAAATAGATTTCTAGATAGCGGTCTTTAAGAGGGGCCTACTAGTAGACTAACCGTCGAGTCGGGTTTTAGTACTATAGATTAGTACCGACCCGAATACTTAGTACCTGTTTAGGTACTAACCCGAATACTTAGTACCTACTTCTAGTACTAACCCGAAAAGCCCTTAGTACCTTGGCGAGTTAGGTTAGACCGACCCGACTCGCTAAGGTATTACTAAGAAGCTAAGCCGCTAATAAATTAGTAAAGGACTAATATAGTTTCCTTATAAGATAAATTTAAATACTTTTATATTATTAGGATTTATCTTATACCTAATATTTATTACTTATTATTCTATATACTATAATAGTCTATATTATTATTATATATAACTCTTAATTCTCTTACTATTAGCGCCTAGAATATATTAGTCCCTTTAAGCCCTTCAGGAGTATTAAGTTTAACAGGCCTTAGTAATAAAGCTATTTAATTAGAATTTAATAATCTTAATATAGATAATTCTATATCTAGTAGTCTTCGTCCTAGCTAATCTATAAGTTAGGTTAGATAAGGTATATTAGATAAATCCTTTTAAGAAAAGAAAGTACTTCTCTAAAATACTATTAAAACTATTAAGGAAGATTTCCTAGACTTAATTCTAGTAAAGAATAGTGAATTTATTAAATAGAGTTAGTATACTAAAGTCCGGTTTAAAGTATAGTAGTAGTAAACTACTATTAGTTAAAGTATTAAAACGAAGTCTAGTACTAAAATTAAGGATCCGCTTTAAATTAAGAAGATTATATTAGGTAAATAGGCTGATATCTAGGATAGCTTTATCTAAATTACTTTAATAGTTAAGGGATTACTAAAGATTACTTATAAGAAGTATAATAAAATTCTAGACTACCTAATAGCTACTAGTAATTTAAGTATATCTAATATAAGGAAATATCTTAAAATAAATAAATACTTTCTTCGTAAATAATTTAACCTATTATTATAAATAGAACTTTCTTTAAGTTAGGTACGTTATTTATAATAATATAAATTAGTAATATAAAACTAATTATTTAGGGATAACTTTAGAAGAAAAGTGATACTAGGTTTTCTACTAACTTTTATTAAGAGAAGTAGAATAAATAGCTATATAAATGCTTTCTTACCTTAGACTAGTCTTTCTAGATTATTAACTAACTAGAGTTTTAGTAATTACTATTAATAGCTTATCTAGATTTAACCTTAATCTATTATATTAAATTATAGAGTATAATCTTTTCAGATTTTAAAGGAATATATATAAAAATTAAAGTAGATCTAGAATATCCTTAACGTATTTCTCTTATATTAGATACCTAGTATAGTCCCTAAAAGGTCGCCTATCTTAGAGTACTAGTCTATTAGGTTAATACTAATTTTTAATATTAGGAATATCTTATTACTTTTACGCTACTTAATATCTAGTATTCTAGGTATTTACTTATAGCGGAAATAATAAAGATATTAACCCTTTACGGAATTAAAGATAAGCTTCTTAGGGTTATTACTAATAATACTAGTAATAATAGAACCTTAAAAGATAAACTAGAGAAATCTCTAGCTTAGTAAGATATCTAATAGGATAAGCTATAAAACTCTATACCCTATATAGCTTATATCTTTAACCTTATAATATAAGACTTTATTAAAGCCCTAGACTTAGAAGCTTTAGATAATATTATAGTATTACTAGAGGATACTTAAGTTAAAGATATCTAAGTAAGTATAGGTCTATTAACTATTATTAAGAAGGTATAGTATTATAAGGGTAATATAAATAGGTAATATACTTACTAATATTTTAAATAGATCCGCGCTCTTATAATAGTAATTAACTTATCTCCTTAATAAAAGCTTCGTTTTTTATAGCTATAAGAAAACTCTAGTAGAAGACCTTAAAAACTTATATAAGATATCTATATTTATTAGAATTCTACGTACTTAATACTTCGTCGTATATATTAGCTATATAACTTTATTAATACTTAGGTAGATAAAAATATAACTAATCTAAAAATTAATATAATTAGCCTTAGCGAATATAAATAGTTAATTATATTACTACTTAGTAATATATTAAATCCTATCTATTAACTTACCTTAATAGTTTCTTAGATAATAAACATAGGTATATATTTAGGATTCTAATTATATAATACTCTTTTTAAATATTTTAATAGTACTAAAATAATAATATGTAATAGTAGGATTATTGGTAAAGTAAGTATTATTTGTACTTATAAAGTAGCCTTAGTAAAACTAGCTAAGTATTATTCTAGAATAGAAGGTAAAGGCGGATTAATATATAACCTTACTAATATTCTAGACCCTTCTATAAAACTAAGTCTATATAAAACTTAGGATGAATAAGAGGAGTTAAATAATAGCGACACTTTAACCTCTTATAAAGAGAGCTATAAGAATAAATTTACCGACTACTTTTATAAGTATTACGAGATATTACTAGTTATTAGAAGGACTAATATATAAGATATATAGAATATTAATAAGGTAATATAATATAGTAATATATTTAAATTTATACTAACTAGTAATAGCCTTTAATAAGAGTAAGGAGAAGTCTACTTTAATATCTAAATTATAGGTCTTTATTATAAAGTAAAGCTATTTAATACTTTTATTTTAAAAGTCTACTAGAGGATATTCTTATATAGGAATATTAAAATAATAATACTTTAACTTATCTAAATCTAATATAAATAGCTAAGGATATCCTTTTATATCTAATATTATTTATAGGTATTAAGAGAGTCTTTAATCTTACTTAAAGAGTATATTTATAAGATTATATATAATTAGAACTAGAGTTTATAAAATAAATAATACTTCTAAAGTATTATAATTATATTATAGGTTTAGACCTTAAAGAAGCTCTTACTAAACCCTAGGATATTCTTTAAAGGAAAGAAGATACTAATTAAAGTATTAATAGAGGTAAAGATCCTTTTAAGTTAAAATTAATAAATATCTTAAGATAAATAGATTAGTAGTTATTATTTTAAAGTTATTTAATAATTAAGTAGTATATTTAAAAAGTAGGTTTAATTTTTATATATATATATAAAGGTAATATATAAAGGTAATATAATTCTTTATCTTATTAAGAGTATTATAATACTAAGAGCGCCGTAATATTAGGAGTACTATAATACTAGGAGCGCCGTAGTACTAGGAGTATTATACTATCCTAGACCTACCCTCTACTCCTAATACTATAAAACTATTATTACCCTTAAGTACTAAATAGTATAATATTAAAACTTCCTATTAATTCCTTTATAAGCTTTAAATCCCTTTATATAATAATAATATATTTAATATAAATATAAAGTAGATTTAAATCTATATTATAAAATATATTAATAAGTAATTATTATAAGAATTAAATAGTAATATAAAATAGTAATATACTTACTTAAGAGAAAAGATATTATAAATACTTTTATAATATCTTATAATACTTCTAAAGCTAAACTTTAAATTTAATATAAGTTTATACTAACTCTTATAATATCTATTATAACCTCCCTTATAATATAATTAAATAGTAGCTTTAAGACAAGGTTATTAATAGACTTTTAGTATTATCTTATCTCCCTTAAAGCTTTAAGACTTAAGTTAACTTTATACTTTTATCTTTATATTATTAGTCTTAGTACTACTAATTATAAAGGATTAGCTAATTATATTTTAATATATTACCTATTTATATTACCTCTCCCTTCCTATATAATAGCTTATTTACTCCCCTACCTTATAAGGGTTACCCCCTCTACCTAGTAATTTTAGTATTTTATTACCTAATTATACTATCTACCTATTAGTATATAGAGTAAGAAATATATTATAAAATAATATTACTAGTCTATTTAGTATAAGCTATTATTAAAGTTATTAAATATATATAATAGTAGATAAAAGAAGGAATATAAGGTTTAAAAGTTTTAATATAAGGTAAAGTAATATTAGGCGGAATGTTCCGCATAATTATAAGCGTAATTATAAGTGGAATTACCCCTTAAAATCTTCTTTATAACTCCTCCTACCTCTATATACTTAAGATATTATAGTAAGATAGGTTATTAATATATAATAAGTATTTATTACTAATTATATTACCTAAATATATTACTAGATAGATAAGCTAATATAATATTATAATAATATTAAGTCTTTATAACTAGAATCCTAAATTAATTATAAGTAGAGAGCGCGTAAAAGACTAGGATAATAATAAAAAGCTATTATATATAAAAGTATCTAATAACCGCGTAGTAGTATTAAAAAGGATTAAGAAGTTAAAGGAATTAGATATATAAAAGATAGCTATTAAAGAGGATTATATAGAGCTAGTAATTAGGGTAAAGGATACTATAAAGGAGGAAAGATATAAAAGAGGGATTTATAGTAATATAATTAGGTAATATAATACTTCCTAAATAGCTAATACTATATAATAGAATATTTCGAGATAGAGTTACGCCTTAAAGATAATAAAGAGGCTATTAAGGAATAAGCTAAGTTAGATAAACTAGTAAATTATATATAGAATATAAATAGTATAACTAGTTTTATAAAAGAGGTAAATATATAATTAGTCTTTAATCCTATCTTCTAATTAACTTGACTTTTAGAATACTTCTAAGGAAGATATAGATACTATTAGGCTAGAATTTACTAGATTTAATCTACTAATTATATAAATTATTAAGTAAAGGATTATATATTATAAGGGTCTAGAGGAGTTAAAAGATATATAAGACCCTAATACTATAAACGCTTATATTAAGTTTATATAAGAGTATACTAACGCGTTTAATATAAAGGATTATATTATACCTAACCCTATAAAGAGGAATTAAGATAAGGAGGGTATCTTAATTAAAGTTAGTACTAATAGGAAAGAAATTAAGTATACTATTAAAGAGGACGAAGAGGAGGATAGAGAATATAAACTAGAAGATACTAGTAAGACTAGTAGTAGTAGTAAGGATAATAATAGTAAGTATAATAATAGTAAAGAGGATAGTAATAAATAGAAGGATTATAAGTATAAGATTATAGAGATATTTAACTAGATAGATAGGCTATCTACTAATAACTATTAAATAGTTATATTACCCTTTTATATTACTATAAAGTATTCCTAATATTATAGTCTAGTAAAATACCCTTACTAAAACTAAAGTCTTAGCGAGTCGGGTTAATACTTTAGTACTAATACTTAGTACTACCCTATAGTATTAACTTGAATACTTAGTACTAACTATTAGTACTAACCCGAATACTTAGGCTAGGAAGTTAGTATTAACTCGCTAAGAGTCGAGTCGGGTACCTAACTCGAGTTCGAAGTACTAACCTAACGCGGTTAGTCTACCTACTAGAAGAGATAAAGGAAGCGGTTTATACCCTTACTAAGGTTACTTAATCTAGGGGTAAGTTATAAGATTTTAAGTATATTACTACATTATTAGTTAATAGGTTTATACCTTTAAAGACTAAAGAATCTAAGGTATACGCTAGTAATTTTAGTAAATAGCTAAAATAAGGCTAATATTAAAATAAGCCTAGTAATAAGAGCTAGAGTAATAATAATAATAATTATATATTCTATAATTATTAGTATAATATAAAAGACTACTAGTATATTAATCTAAAGCTAAGACTAGAAGGATTTATTCCTAAAATAAAGAAAGATCTAGAAGTATAGAATAAATAATAGTTATTACGAGTCGACCCTAAGGTTATACTAGTTATTATAGTTACGAGTATTACCTCCTAATAGGGTTAGCGTCTTGGCGGCGGCTATATATTCTCTTGCTTGCTCTATAGATTTATCTCCTTAGATTTATTCTCTTAGTTACTAAATCACTATAACTCGCTCTAGTTACATCCTAATATTAGAATAAATCTCTTTACTATATCGCTCGTACGTATTAAACGAGCTTAAAGAAATTAATTAAAGAAATAGGAGTACTAACGCGTCCTTAAGTCCTTAGTATTAGAATACTAGTATCGGTTCCCTACTTATAATATCGGTCGACCACGAGTATATAATAATATAGGCTACTAAAGGAAGTAGGCTTATTACCTTATAAGAAAGTAGAAGGACTACCTAAGTATAGAGTTAGTACCTGGAGTACACGGAGCTATTACTTACCTAATATATAAACGTTTATTAAATATACTTCTTAGTTAAACGTAGTTAATTTACCTTATTTAAGCTTTATACCTATCTAACTAATTAAAATAGTTAATTAATAAACTAACCCTTATCCTCCTAATAATCTAGAAACTATATTAACCGGAGACGTAGAATACCCGGATCTAAAAGATCGTTTTAAGCGGTTAGGACGTGATACGAGACACTCTCGACTATCTATCCTAGGTAATAACCTACCTAGTAGTAATACCGACGCTAGGGACGCCTAGTAAATTAAGACCATCGGTTAACTATAATTCTAGGCGGAATAAGACCTTATAAACGTACTTAATATGCTTAAGACGCTTAGGGAATAGCGAGACTTAGGTCTTCAGGTAAATAAGCTCTTCTACTAAACTATAGAAGATAATATTAATCTATAAGCCTAAATTAATTAAACCTAGTATAGCCCTCGTCTACCTACCTCCCTAATAACGGCCCCTTTAAACCCTTTAATAACTGAATAACTTCTATAATAATAGATTTTAGAATTATAGGCCTCTAAAGTAGTAAGAGATCGAGTAATATAGAACCTACGCGAAACGTCGTATTCCTCGAGTTAAGACACCTTTAATAAACTAGAAAAGATTTTAATACCTCTTATACTAATAGACGGTAAGGAGCTTATATAAGAAACTTAGAAGCTTTATATTAGTAATAAATTAGCTACTAGGAACTTCTAAGACGAACTATATAAGGTCACCTACGTTTATAATAAGACGGGCGGTAAAGCCGCTATAATCCTTAAGCCTAGGCGTGATATTCTAGGAGGACATCCCTTCTTTATAATTCTCGAGGTCCTAAGGGAGTTAGAACCGCACTTCTCTAACCCTAATAAGAAGAGGAAGGTTAAACGGTAGTATAACGACCTTACGTAAGGTAACTAGCGTGCCGTAGACCTTATTATAACGGCTTAACTCTATACCGTTACCCTAGGTCTTAACTCCTCTTAACTACTTAAGGAGTTACCTAAGAAATTTAATTACTATATCAAGGACTTACTAGATTATCTCAGTTCTAAATTCTAGTCTTTTAAGGAAATAAAAGCGTACGTTATTTAAATTAACGACGCTTATTATTATTCTCGTGAAGAGAGAGACCGTAGAAAGGAGACTAATCGTCCTAGACGTTCGCTATTTAGGAAAACTTCCCTAGTTCCCGTTATCCCCGTGAAGTACTCTACTCCTTTCCGCCGCGTGGAATGTTCCCCTAAGGGTATACTTGGTATAACCGAAGGCCTTACCTATTATAACTATAGTACTAAGGGCTATACCTCCCGTACCTATCCTTAAAAGCCTACTTGTAATAGGAAAGTCAGCGCCTTTAAAGCTATATATAAATCTAAAGAGGAGGAAGGTTATATCCTCTATAAATCTAGTACTTCTAGAGGTGACTTAGAGTCGGAAAACGAGAGACCCCTTCTAAAGTCACGGTAGGGGGTGAGATCTTGTTACTATATAATATAGACTCTTTCTATAAAGAAGCTATCTTCACGAATCATCTATTCCTAGTCCCTAGTACCCTTAACTATTAGGAAGATAAATACCAGCTCGATTTCCTAGTAGATATAGGAGCGACAGGTTATACTTTTATTAATAAGGCCCTTATACCGGTTATTTATAACGCGCTTAGTCTCGACCCTTTACTATTAGCTAAACCTAAGCGGATTTAAGGATTTAACGGGGTAGTTAGGAAGAAGCCTATAATACACGCTATCTACCCGACCCTTTAGCTAGATAGTTACACCGAATCAACTTTACTAATACTTATAACCGACTTAGATTCCTACTTAGCTATCCTAGGGAAGCCCTAGATAAAAAAGGCTGGCTGCCTATTAGATATAAGAAACGATTCTATTATCTAGCCTGATAAGCTCGCTTCTACGCCTAAGTTAGAGGTAAGTAGACGCCTAACGGAAGTAGCTATATATACTATTCCGTTTACCCTAAAGTCGACTCTAAGTCCTATTAAACCTAGTATAATATATATCTTAAAAGCTCTACCGAAGTTACTTCGTCGTCCTACGCTAGAAAAAGAGGATGCTCCTTTTAATATATATAGTATTAGAGTATATGCTTTTAGACTTTTAGCTAAGAGAGCGAAGTAAGATAGTACCCACGTTTTTACTACGTTTATAAAAGAGATAGATAATAAGCTAGCTCTCTACCGGAACTTATAAGTAGAGTTACTAGACCTGTCGTCTATAGAAGCGTCTATAACTAATCTTAAGGACGTAAAGAAGACGTTATTAAAGGAATACTACGACTTCCTAGACGTATTTAACTAATTAGAAGCTAATAAGCTACCCCCGTACTATCCTTCTAATTATAAGATTAAGATTATTAGAAACTAATCTCCTTTATAAAGTCGAGCTTATAAGATATCGCTATTTAAGTTAACTAGGGTCAAGGAATACTTAACTAAAAACTTGTCCAAGGGTTTTATTACTCCTAGTCAAGCTTTATACTCGTCCCCCGTCCTATTTACTCTAAAAGTAAACGGGGACTTATGTTTCTATATTAACTACCGTAAGTTAAACGCCTTAACTAAACGGAATTAGTACCCCCTACCCTTAATTAACGAAGTTATCGGTAAGATTAAAGGATACTCGTACCTTATATAATTAGATATTATCTCAGCCTTTAATAAAATTAGAATAGACCCTAATAGCGAGGACTATACGACGTTTACTACGGCTTTAGGCTAGTATAAGTACTAAGTCCTCCCTTTTAGATTAATAAATAGCCCTAGTACTTTCTAGTAATATATTAACGATGTGTTATAAGAGTTTCTAAATAAATTCTACTAGGCCTACCTAGATAATATCCTTATCTATAGTAAATCTCGTTCTACGTACTAAAAGCACGTTAGATAAGTACTAGAATGCCTCTATAAAGCCGGATTACAGGTAGATATTAAGAAGTATGAATTCGACGTTAAAGAGACGGTTTTCCTCGGTATTATAGTCTTAAGTAAAGGCCTTCGTATAAACCCTAAGAAGATCGAAGCTATAGTTAAATAGGCTGTCCTTATAAACCTTACTAAAACTTAGGCCTTTATAAGGTTCGCGAATTTCTATTAATATTTTATTTAAGAGTTCTTAAAGTTAGCTAAACCTCTCGTTTATTTAATAAAAAAGGATATACCGTTCGTCTAAAGCGAGGCTTATCAAGCTACCTTCTAAGCCCTTAAAGATTATATAGTATTAGCCCTAGTACTTCACTATTTTAACCCGAACCGCTAGTCGATCCTAGAGACGGACGTATCGGACTAGGTAACCGGCGGGATCCTATCCTAGTATAACGACGAAGGTGTTTTATATCCCGTAGCCTTCTATAATAAGAATATAGTTCTAGCCGAATATAACTATCATATCTATAATAAGGAACTTCTAGCGATTATTTAATACTTTAAACACTAGCGCCCTAAGTTAGAATACACGGATCTCCCTATTTAAATCTTTATAGATTATTAAGCCCTAAAGACCTTTATAAAGAATAAGTAGTTGACTCGCCGTTAGGCTTAATATCTAGATCTACTTACTAAATTTAACTTCTAGATTATCTTCCGATCGGGCAAGTAGAATACTAAAGTAGATACCTTAACTAGGAGGGCTAATTCCCGCCCCGTAGATAATTAGGATAAACGTTATAAATATTAATACTAGATAATCCTTACTCCCGACCGTGTTAAAATCCGCCTAGGTGACGCCGAGGAAATATTATTCGATCGGGTGTTAACCGCTAATAAAGCTAGTAACGACTTTTAAGAATTCGTCTAAGCTATCTCTAAGGGCGAGAAGCGTTATAAAGGTATAGGTTTAGAAGATTATCAAGTAGTAGACGGGACCCTATTTAAGAAGGGACTCCTCTAGGTTCTAGAAGATTAACGTACTAAAGTAATTTAAGAAGTATATAATTAACTATCTACGGGTCACGTAGGCTTAGCCCGAACCCTAGATATACTTAAAAGACACTTCTACTAGCTAGGATACTTAAGCGACGTCCGCCGTTATATTTATAATTATTACCCCTATTAATAAAGTAAAGCACCTCGTAATAAAGCTAATAGTCTCTTATAACTATTACCTATCCCTGATTAACGCTAGTAAGATATCGCTATAGACTTTATTACAGGCTTACCGGACTTAGAAGGCTATAATACTATCTATACCGTTATTAACTATTTAATAAAGGAACGTTACTATATTCCCTATTACTAGGGCGACGGACGACTATTAGTAGAGGAGCTTATTTAGATTATAATCTGGAATATCTTCCGCCTTTATAGGCTTCCGAGCTCTATTATATTAGATTAAGACCCTAGGTTCATTTCTAATATATAGTAATTACTATATTAACGACTTCGTATTAGAGCTAATATCTCCACCGCTTACTACCCGGAAATAGACGGATAAACTAAAAGGGCTAATTAAGACGTTAAGTAGGGGCTCCGGAAGTATATTATATATATACAGGACGACTAGGTAAAGTAGTTACCTATTATTAAATTCAGCGATAATAATAACACCTCTTCTACTAGCTTAATAACACCCTTCTATATAAATAAGGGATTCCACCCCCGTATATCTTTTAGCCCTGATACTTCTATATACTCGTTAACTAGGGCTCGTCTAGAGGCGTTTAAGGCCGAGGATATAAGCTAATATATATAAGAACTACTAGATTACAGTAGGTCTAACCTTAAAGTTACTTAGGAGCGAATAAAGGATTAAGTAGATAAATATTAGCGGGATATATCTTATAATATCAGCGATATAGTATAGGTTTTATTAAAGGATATAAAGATAAGCCGTCTATCTAAGTCCCTTAAGGACTAAATACTAGGCCCTTATAAAATCATTAAGAAGATTAGGACATCCTACTAGCTAGAGCTTCCCCTAAGCATGAAATGAAGTAAAGGTTTCCACGTTTTAAAGCTACGACCTTTAGCGAATAATCCTTTACCTAGCTAAAAATACCCTCTATTAAATCTAGTAACTATCGATGATAAGAACGAATTCACCGTCGATAATATCCTATCTTTACGGCGTAAGCCCCGTACTTAACGCCTATAATTTAAGGTGAAATAGAAGGGCTACGACCGCGATAATAAATAGTACTATATAGACGCTAGTAAGTTTAATAACGCTAAGGATATAGTAGAGGAATTCTATAAGCGTTACCTACGGATGGTTAAGTAATAGGTTTTATAGAAGTTTAATAGACGGGGCACGTTCTAATCGGCTCGGGACGAGCCTTTTCTAGAGGGGGGGGTAATATTACGAGTCGACCCTAAGGTTATACTAGTTATTATAGTTACGAGTATTACCTCCTAATAGGGTTAGCGTCTTAGCGGCGGCTATATATTCTCTTACTTACTTTATAGATTTATCTCCTTAGATTTATTCTCTTAGTTACTAAATTACTATAACTCGCTCTAGTTATATCCTAATAATAGTATTAAAATAGAGGTCCTAGTTATTAATAAAGTAGATAAAACCTAGATAAATAAAAATAGGATAATTCCTATACTACTCGCTTTAAGTATAGCTTATAATAAAATAATAAGTCCTATAAGATTATTATTAACTTAGGGGACTAAGAGTATATCTTCTAGGACTAATCTAAGTTTACTAACTACTTACTAGTCTAGAACTATACTATATTAGGACTAACTAGGAGTAAACTAGTAACTATTAAAGGGATTAGAATAGTACTAATCCTAGTAATTATTAATAATAAGATTAGCGAATTCTTACTAACTAATATTCGCTACGTACTAAATATTAAATATAACCTCCTATCTATTATATAACTAGACTTATAAGGCTATATATATACTAGTAGTAGAGGGAAGAATATATTTTATAATAAATAAGGCGAGGAGGTATTATAAGCCTTCCTATATAACTATATATACTAGCTAGATACTATATAAATTAACTAGATAAGGGTATTTCACCTTAAATTAATAGTTCTAGCTAAGAATAATACGTCTTAGACCTAATAGTATAAGAGATATAGACGCGTTAGTATAAAGGCTATAAAGGCTATAGTATATACTACTAATATCGATTATAAGGCCGCTAATTACCTATAAAAGTACGAGAAATAGGAACTATATAAGAGTTATATATTAGGAAAAATTACTTGAATACCCTTATATATACTAATAGCTAGAGTTACTATCCCTAGCTAATACTAGTATATTAACCTAGCGTTAGTAAGTTATATAACTACCCTTAAGGGGTATACTAATATAATAGTATTTATATACGAAGTAATAGGGTTTACTTAAATAGATTATATAACTAGTTAGGTAGAGTTACTATAAAAACTCGAGTTCCGAACAAAATATTAGAATAACTAGGGGTATAAAACGGCCTTTATTTAAAGTAATAATAAACTAGTCTAGGGCTGTAAATATTAATAAATCTTCTAGGAATATAGAATATTTATTACCCTATTAACTCCCTATAACCCTTATTAAAATAGGATTACTAAATAGAAGAACTAGATACTATTTAGTAAGGTTAGAATAGTTCTTATTAATACTAGACTATTATAAGAGTTCTAGGGTAAGGCTATCTATTATATTAATTATATTAAGAACCTTATACCTAGTAAGGATAGGAAGTCCCCCTTTAAGAAATAGTATAGCTATAAACCTTAATTAATATACCTAAAGCTATTTAGATATTAGTACTACTTATTTAATATATTACTAAATAAGAAGAAATTAGATAATAAAGCTATTAAATATTACTTCCTTAGTTATAATAGTAAGAGTATCTACCGCGTATAAGATATTAAGGGATAATATATTACTTAATTAGTATATATAGTATTTAATAAGAGGGCCGCTATATTATTAATAGATAATAATAAGCTCCTAATAGAAGGAGACTCTAGCGACGATAATAATATAGTAGACCTCCTAGGCTAGCTCTAGACTAACTAATTAGAGAGTGGTAATTAGGCCTTAGAGGGAGTAACTACCCCTAATTAATAGGGTATTAAGGGAGTACTAGATAATACTAAAAATACTAATAATACTAATAATACTAGTAATACTAGTAATAGATTAGTAATAACTTTTTTATCTAGCTAATTAATATTAGGCCTAACTAATAATATAAGTAGGCTAAATAGTCTAAATAGACGTAATTAGAATAATCCACCTAAATTAAATTAGAATAAGTTGAATAATTAGACTACTAAAAATAGCTAAGTAGAGTCGGAATTACTAACTAATTAATATTAGAATAGTTAGGATAGTTTAATATACTAAATTACTATTATAATACTATTAGCTATTATTAATAAATAATCGACTTAAAATAATAAATCTTAGAGAATTATTCCTAATATATCTCGTTATTCTATTTGTAATAAACTATAGATCGACTATAACTAGATAAATAAGAGGGGTATAAAGTCTTCTAATAACCCTAATAGGTTTAAAGCTATACTTACCCGCGTTATTACTAGTACTAAGGAGCGTCCCTACTTAATATTAATAGACGAGGCTCTTAATAGGCCTAATAGTAATAAATAGCTCGCTACTACTAAAGAAGAACTAGCTAATTATAATAAGTAGATAATATAGTAAGAATTATATTAACTACCTTGTAAAGTATATATCTTACTAGGGAGGTAGGTCTTATCCTATAAATATGGGCTAATAGGTGAAATAACCTAATATAAAGTATAGTAGGTAGTTAAAGGCTTCTACTAAATTAAGGGGATTAATTTTAATAAGATATTCTTATTAACCCTAAAGGTATTATTATAATAACTCCTCCTAGCTATAATAACTAAATATAGGCTAGTCGTTAAGTATTTAGATATTATTACAGCCTTCTTAGAATTACTTATTTAGGAAGAAATCTAGGTAGAGTAACCTTACTACTTTATTAATAGTAAATAAGGATACGCTTATAGACTAAATAAAGCTCTATATAGCCTTAAATAAGCTTCTTATAAATAGTATAAAACCCTTTATAAGGTACTTCAGTCTCTAGGTTTTAAGCGCCTTAAGTATAATTATTACATGTTTATTAATACTATTATAAAAGTTATTATTACAGTATATATTAATGACTTACTATTTATAGCACGTAATTAGGACCTAATTACCTAGATAAAGAAGGAACTTAATAAGAGGTTTAACTTTAAATATATAGGAGACTTAAAAGACTATTTAGGAATAAATATTATTAGAAATCTAGATAACTATTCTATTTAGATTAACTAAATAAAATATATTAACTAATTATTAAAATAACTAGGTATAGAAAAATATTTACTAGTTAATTTACTTATAGAATAGGCTAATATTACTATTACTCCTAATAGTTATATAGCCTCCTTATCTAAAAGGGAGGCTTATTAGTCCCTTATAGGACTACTTAATTAGCTAAGTATTATAACTAGGCTAGATATTATATACACTATTAGTAACCTAAGTTATTTACTTAATAACCCTACTCCGTAATATATAAATATAGTAAAAAGGGTACTACGTTATCTATTAGGAATAGTTAATAACAGCCTTATTTATTAACTAGGTAATAATAATAGCCTAGAAGGTTTTACTAACACGTTATACTATAATAATTATAAGACGTCTTATTCTACTAGGGCGTATATCTATAAACTATTTAATAGCCCTATTACCTAGTAATCTAAATTATAAAAGCTAGTAGTAATATCTATATACGAGTCTAAATATATTACTATAATAGAGGTATATAAAGAAGCTCTATATCTAGGCCTTATACTTAAAGAGCTAGGGTATAATAAGGGAGTAGTACTAGTACTCCTAAGTATTAATAACTAGGTAGTTATAAAATTAGCTATTAACCTAATTAATTATACTATTATAAAATATATTTAAATAAGATATTATTTAGTATATTAACTTATATCTAAAATTAAAGAAATCTATCTCTAATAAGTTAATACTAAAGGCTAATATACTAATCTACTAATAAAACCTATTAGCTCTATTAACTTTAGCCTAGCTAGATAATAATTAAGACTAGCTCTAAGTAAAGTATAAGGGTATTTAGATATAGTAGTTAATAATAAGTAGACTATCTTATTACTATTAATCTAAGAGGTAGTATTAGAAATTAGGCTAGGTTAACCTTAGTAGTTACTAACTAGGACTAGTTAGGGGGCCTTAGTAGACTAGTAGAGATTTCTTATAATAGTTATTCTATTCTATATAGCTATATCTATCTATTAGTTATTATAATACTATTACACTATATCTAAATCACGTGTAGATAACTTATTGACATTATTACTATTTAATAAAGACTGTATTAATAAGCTTGATGCGTAATTTATAACGTAAGGGACACTTAGATATCTTACTAGTTAAGTGTTTATTACTCATGAATAAGTATATATTACTCAAAGTAATTAATTACGCGCCAGACTATGACCATTACAAGACAGCGCAGGCTACAATCGTTCAAAACGCTAGGGGACCTGGCTTCCAAGAATCGGATATCTACAATGCTGTTGTTTCCTAAAAGAAACCAAGGCGGTCCAATGCTCGTCGGAACGGAGAACATGGCAAATCACTCTGTACTAGGTAAGGCTATGGCACATCGTTCGGGTTCTCTCATTCGCTCGGATAGGAGATCTTGATGACATATTTGTTCGCGGATCAATATACTTCTGAATAGGTTCGATTCCTATTGGCGCTAATTCAATGGTGGAGGTTGTGTGTTTTTCTATATTCACCCCAGGGATCTCCCAACATCCCGATCCCTCAAGTTTTGAGAATCTTGTTTACAGCTGGTGGCTCAGACAGTCATTAAGGTCGAGGACCGTGGACAGAATCGATCAAGGCGGGTAGTGAGCTTGTAGGCCTTGCTCAAAGAGCGAGGTGTCCCTTCTCAATACCGCGGAAGACGCTAATCAGTGATGACAGCTCAATGCACTCGGGATGAACAAGTTACGAAGAGTGATGACAAGCCTGCTTACTCTGGCGGCGACTTCTACTGGAAAAAAAGAACGGAAATGGCAGTGACGCAGGGCGCCATCAAGACAAGTGTCATGCACAGTGAAGATTCCAGCAATGGAAATTGATCATTCGTTGAGTGGCCTCAGCACTCACACCCAGGAAATGACATCGACTTCCGTATCAAGTCTCCACCAGCATCAAGATTGGCCGAAATAAAGTAATATATCACATCAAAGACAGCTGAACAAAAGTCAAAGATAGGTCAACGCTGGCTCAACCTTCGATCAGTTATCTCTTCCCGGTACTGTGAGAGTGAAGTTTGTACAATTCCCAAGCACCGTCATTTTCTATGAATTATTCTCTGGATTATTCACTATGCTCTATGGCTCCTTCTCTGTCATTCACTGCCAAATCAAGACCTGACAACCTGGATATCTATCACCATTGTGAATCAAAAGCACGAGTGAAGCCTCAGCTCACTAGTGTCATCCAGCACTCGCAAGCAGTACTTAAAGAGCAGATTTTTCCCTCAATCTTCCACTTTCCAAACTACACATATTGATACAGCATTCCCTCCAGCCCACCCACAGCTTTTCACGTCGTACCATCATACTCACACTGTCGTTCCATCATGTTCGTACTATATGTATAACATCATCAATCAAGTTGTAGTGCTTTTGCTACCCTTTTCATTATGTAGCTACCTAGCACTTGCATGGGTACCTAACCGCTATCAAACGTTGAAATATAGACAGTTTCCTGTACTTATATCACTCACCCATCATCATGAACCACGATACGTTGACCCATGGTTTCTTTTCGGCGTGTAAGAAACTGAATCACCTGCAGCTTCTGCATTTTGCAGAAGTCGACCACGATGATCTTGTGAATTGTTGGCGGGAGATGCTGAATTCCCTTGACGAGGAAGGCTAGACTCTTCCCATTCATCATGATATCTCATCTTTTAGTTTACTTTATGTCTTTCAATCTACTTTATGTATTTCAGCATAGGTCCCTTTCCGCGCTCAACATTCTACAATCGCATCGCGAATTCTGCGACGATTTCAAACCATCTGTCACTGGGCATCCAGCCTACATTCCTATTATGGATCTTTATATCAGTCTTAGAGAGAATCACATCGGTCAACAAATCCTACAGCGACCTTTGGGGTTACTTGTGTGCTTGATGAAGCACAATTCTCTGCCCGAATTTCAATTTCACAGCCACAGAATGCGAATACTTGAACGATTTCAAGTTATCTCTCACCTTCCCTTTGTATATATATATAAAGCAGATCGCCGAAGCGACCAATCCAGACATCAATATGGATCACAACAAGTTGACGAAAGGTTTCTTTGAAGCCTGCACAGAATGGAATGGATTGAAGCGTCTGCATTTCGCAGAAGTGCAGCAAGAGGATTTGACAAGGTGTTGGCGGGAATTGATCAGTTGTCTTGATGAGGTACGCTTGACCCTCTTCATTCAGTATGATAGCTAATTTTTCAGGCCATCTGGGTCATTGAATGCAGCTCTTTGCCCGAGTTCTACCCAGGCATCAATATGCAGTACCGTAACCACCAACCCTATCCAGAATCCCTCCACAACTCGGTATTCAATGAGATACGAGAAATCACCCCAGTGATCAGACGACCCTACAAGCTCGCCAAGCGAGGCCACGCGTTTGAGAATTCTCTTCCTCCACCAACGACTTTTCCGGACATCAACATTGTGGTCGACGATGCTGACATGCCTCAAGTCGAGCAACTTCGGGCTCCTCAGCATCATCGTCGCCTGACTACTCAAGCGCACTTTATTATTGCTCCTTATTTACTTCTTCCACTATCATTACTTCCTTCTCAAGTCACTCCTCAGCGATTGACCGTCGACATGGTATAAAGATACGTATGTTTCATTGAGGAATTCAAAGCTTTACCATTGTTTTATATATATATCCCGCCTCTCCGTTTTTTGTTCATCCTCCCCCGCAACCTCATCTCTTGCCTCTTCCTCATTGCTGACCTCCCCTCAACGACGAACTGACGAACGTACCTATCCGTTTGCCCAACTGACGAACAAGAGCATGTACAAGCGCTGGGTGACCTTAGGCTACCCCAAATGCGAACTCACCGAGCAATACCGAACCGTTCCAGCCATTAGTGATACTATTTCCACAATCTGGTACAAAGGTTCTGTCGTCTCCATGGTAGATCCAGCGAACCGCCCTAATTACGCCAAAGCCATACAATCACACCATCGTTTGGATTGAGACCAACGGCGAATCGACCAAGATGGGCTTCTCAAACTTTGGACCAATATAGCCCCACCCGTCGCTCCCAACATAGTCTGCCCATGCCAACTTTCGGGACATTCTTGCTGTCATCAGAACAGACCAAGTCGATCATTGACGGTCAGTCGCAAATCTGTGCACTCGAGGAAGTCTGTACTCAGCATATAAGTTCACCATGTCATTATGTCTCAAATCACCTGGTACTCGTATGATACATAAATATGCACGACTGTTCCTCCAGAGGGGCGATGTACTGTGAGTTATCATGCTCGTCCAACTTGCGGCAGCATTAAAAGTACCATCACCATCTATTTCTCTAGCTCACATACATCGTGAAATGACTTAGCTAGCAGTACAATGAAACCTTTTCTCGTCTATCAGAGTCATCGACTTCCGACCTGGGGATTATCGTACCTCATATCGCCTCATTTATATATATCTAAGCAGACGATAAATGATCTTTTTCTTCCTAAATATATATATATTTCTGCACGCCTATGAAACCCGATATCGGGTCAACACGGAGCAAATGGGTTGGAAACAGCAAGAACTTGGTCATCTAATACCCTTACTCTTGTATCTTCAGGATAACAGCAGGGAGTCGCGCAGCTGCCTGGCCTACGGTTTTCACGACCAAAGGCATCACGTCCGGATATGTGCAAAAGGGCTGTCCCGCCAAGACGACGTCCATGCCAAAACATTACAAGATAATCTTTGGCCACCGCCAGATGCATGGTACGGAAGGAGCAGAAGCCGGTCTGGCAGACGTCAAGCAGCTGTCATATAAAGATCAGAACGGGGACGAAGAGTGGTGCAATGGCACGACACCGTAGTGGGTGACGAATGTATAAAGCAAGACGAATACATATTCAACGCCGCCACGGAGGAAATCGCAGAATCTGAACAACGAACGACGGCCAACACAGCCAACTCTAAGACTGCCGAAACCACCGCCAAAAAACGTAAAGCGCCGGTACAGAGAGGTCCAAAAAAGAAACGAGCAAGTGGGGGAGTGCCGGTGGGATTCACCCCGTCCCTCGCCGTCGCTGATTATTCAAAACTCGCAGAAAGACTCAGGCTGAATGTAAAATAGAGATGATAGATTGAGATGGTAGGGTGGGTGACCAGTGGATTTAGGTAGTTGAACGCTGGCAACGGAGCTGCCGGCGGTATGTCCATGCTCACGAAATGTAGGAGGTTGCTGGTGGTGGCATAAGCACCACTCATTCTATCGTGACGTGAATTTAATCAATGATGGGATAAGAGGAAGTGGCTAGGATTCAGTAGTCAACTCAAACGGGTTGAGATATCATGTAAAGTACCACGGTCTATATTGAACAGTAGAGTTCGAGTTTGTCGATTAGAGAGCACGTTCACGCCGTAAGATAAAGGCAAAAGTTAAAGACGGGCAGTCATAATACTTGGTCGTCCGGACACCTCATCTGGGCCATTAAGGCCCTCGATGGATGAGCTTGACGACGTTGCTCCGCTTCACCTCTTGCTTTCTGGAAATCCCGTAATGACCTTTCCCCATATTTCGCGTCGTACTCAGCGATCACCTGTTGGGCCAGGAGGTCCCGATCCCCCCTGGTGGAAGGTTTCCTTCTCAAATTCTTCAGTGAGGCACAGCCGGACTCTACCTTCGTAGTCAGTATAGTAAAGCAGTCCCTCAGCAGGATGAAATTGAGTACCTGGCGCATAAGGATCTCCATCTGTCAAGGCATCACGAATTTTCGTCTATTTCTTGCTGGCGCATTAAGTGACTATAACTCGGTCTTTGAAAGAAGGAGACATTTCCGCGAGAAAGCCAGTGAAAGCGAAAACCTTATTAATCGTGCCTTCTTCGGTAGTTGGTAGACCGCGCTTAATTGCCGGATCGTTCATTAGCATAGATAAAGCATCAGGCATAATATGTTATTTACCCGGCTGGTGGCGAACATCAAGCCTGAACTGCGAAAGGTATTGCGAAGCTCTCCCAAGTCTAAAGTTGAGCTTATTAGTTGAGGAGGAAGTCAGGGAGACATGCCTTACGATATTCACCGTCGCAGAGTGGTCTGTAAACACGATAGTGAGAAATGGGAAGCTGTCGATGAAGTGTCTGATCTTACGAATAGTCTAGACTGGCACACTGGGCAAGCCACTTCGAGTTGAGTTGGCCAATAGCGGGATTCAGCCCCGTTCAAGGATTTAGACAGAAATAGGATGGGTCCAATGTCCCCTTTAGATTATTTATTTCCAGTGGGGTCTCCTTTGACATGGTGTACCATGACCCCGTAGCCTCGTTTCGAGGCGTCGACATCAGTGTAGAGACGCCTGAGATAGGGAAAGTGGACAACGAGATTTGGACTTGAAAACGCATTCTGTAGGGGATGGAACGAGTTGAGAAGATTTTGCCTTTTGTAGATAGGCGTCGTTTTGGTGAATCGCTTTCGTTTGTGGCCGCTTTTAACTGGGGAACCTTTTGGTAATTTTGTCTTCTCAGCTTGCAGGAAGTCTGCTCGCTGGGCATAGTATGAAATTTTGTTCCTCATCCATCTCGTCAGGCCGAGATAATGTTCGAGTGCCTCGAGGTCTGTTGGGAAGTTGATGTTCATCAGTGCCTCGATGCGCTCCTTTGTGGTTGATAGCCCAAAAGCATCAACCTTTGGGCCTAACGATGTAAATTAAAATAGCCAACGCCTTCAGGCCTGAAGACACGTCGCCGAGTAGCCGCCTGAGCCTGATTGGTCTTGAAGGTATGCATAGCTTGCATCGTGAAGTTGAATGTTTCAGAGCATTGAGCGTCTGAAAAGCCGGGAGCGTCCATGATGATATCAATAGATCTGAGGGGAATTTTGCCAATATCGTTGATACGTGATGGGGATTCTCACCTATTGCTTAGGCTATTTTCTCCGGAAGGAGCGGTGTAGGAGAAATCTCAGACAGTACTTGACTGTCAATGCTGAGGAATGTAGTATTTCTGAAGGCAACGAGGACCTTGTTGATGTTTTGCAGGCAGCTGATGAGAGGGATAGGCCTGCTGTCCTAGCTAGTAGACGTTGACTTGATGTGGCGGCGGTTTCTGAGCAGATAATCCCGACACTATTGGACGACAGCTTCAAGAATGGTCACCAGAGTCGTGAAGCCCGTTAGACGGGTGGGTTATAAGTCAATTGCGCGACCCAGTTTAATCATAGTAGATTCAGACGAGAAAGCTAAGCTCCTAGAGTGCGTTAAAGCAGGTAAATGGCTCTCTAGCAGAGAAATGTCTGTCGAGCTTGGAGATTCGAGCTTAGGGGAAGTTTCGCCGTCAACGCAACGGGACTAGCGATAATCACAGAAAGCTGTTATATTAGCGATCAAGTACAGTCATGCTCGTGGGGATCCCTGTTGTCAGACAGGGCTCAGATAGATTAGCAAGTTGGATGAAGCAATGCAAACTTCCTATCCATCATATTCACAATCTTTCCATCTGCTCTTGTGCAAATGTGGCCTATCTGATAGTAATTGATAGGCTGGTCTGTCAACATGCATTGCAATGCCCAGCTGTGAACATACCTTTACATGCTAATTAAACAAGTGGAACCTCCTAAGGCTGGCACGTATATTCCTCGGAATACCTACGGCGGGGTTTGATAGTACAGGTCCGTGACAACAAGCAACGCAAGCTGAAGTAACGAGATATTATTGAAGGGGAAGAAAGTGTAGCTGTACTGGAGCTAGCGGTATTCTATATATGGAATAGAATACCCAAGACATAAATATTACTCATCCTCAATCAAGGCACTACCAACATTGAATCTTGGATCCCACTTCCATGATTACAAACCCAGAACATCTTCTTCATTCCCCCCCTCACCAGCTCAACGATTGACCTCACCGCGTCAAATCCCAGCTTCAGCACTCGCCAATCTCCACCGCCCCATCAACGACCACTCCCACCATGAGCACTCCCGATTCCACCAACGGCGACATCCTCCTCGCACCCCCACCCGCCTCATCCTCCACCCCACCCCTCCCCTCCTCAACCGACACCGCCGGCTACGCCACCCACGACAACACCCGCTCCCCAGACACCGGCGTCCTAAACTACTACTTCCTCCTCCTCCTCGTCCTCGTCATCGTCCTAGCCCTAGTCTGGTGGTCTTTTGCGCGTCGACGGAGAAACAAAACAATGCAGGCGAGAGATAATCGGCATTCTGTTCTGGCGAGGGATCTGGAGATGTGGCCGGGGAGGAGGAGGGGAGGAGGAGTGGGTGGGTGGAGGAGAGGGGGAGTGGAAGAAGGGGTGGATGAGAGGGGGGAGGCGCCGCCGCCTTATTTGAAAGAGTTGGATCCGGTGCATAGGGGTGGTGGGTCTGGGGTGGAGCTACGTGATCTTTCGAGAGGGGAGGCGAAGCCACCGGGTTATGATGAGGGATCAGTGAGGAGATGATAGTGCAATGAGCTGTAAGGGTCTAATATGCTGGACTACTGAGCCTGAGTCACGTCTCATCTACATACTGAGGTGCAATTATCTGGAGATACAAAGACTCTTGAGGGATGGCGACAGTTGCACAATGTTGCGTGGATTTTGCATGTGTTATTTCGAGGATAGGAATGGGCAACATAGACGGAAAGGGGCGTCCATGTTATCAAGCGCTTCATCAGCGGGAGGGTCAGCCAGAACATGGCATGCAAGAGCATAGTCACAGGAATTCACAAGGTACCGATTGCACTTCAAACTCATAGATTATGGTGTTGCAGACCTCAGAGTCGCTGAATCATTGGCTTGTTTGGATGTCCTAATCTACCGTCTCATGCTCTGATCAGGCATCGCTCCAGCTTTGCGTGCCCAGAACCAATTGATCACCTCCTTCGAAGCGGTCGACCAGCCTTTCAAAGGCACCCATGAGCTCAGCCAGAACCATCACTACCAGATGCTCGTTCCAAGCGTGAGACGCGCTTGCTTGCAGCTCAATCGAAAGCCTGGCCGATACCCTTCCCAAGCCCTCGCTTGCCATATTCCCTCGCAGCCTCGTCGCCTAGCCCGCCTGAAATTTGATTGAGCTCATTGTTGGAGACAACGGGATTCTGCTTGAGTCGATCCTTCCTGTACTTGACATCAGCTGCATATCCTAAAAAATTGGCAGAAAGCATCCACTGACAAGAAGCCTTCAGCCTTGGTCTCTCCAGCCTTCTCCAATGCTTTCTCCTCCGCCGTCGCCTCCGCCTTGAGATACTTCTCCATCACGAACTTGATCAGATCGTCTGCTTGTCCGGACATGTAGATACCGCCGGCAATGGCTCCGACTGTAGCTAGGACGATGAGGGCAATGAGCAAGCCGCTCATTCCGCTAGAGGAGTCCGAGTTTGAGGCCATGTTTGCGATGTGCGTGGGGTTGGGAGATTGAGGGGATGACTGAGGGTGATTGTTCTTTGCGGACATTGAGAAGTGGTTGTGATGTTATGTGAGGGGATAGGTTATTTGACACCAGAAGCAGGAACAATGCCAGCGTGTTTGCTCGTGTGCTCAAACCTGCTTTGCTGGCTGTCAGAATGACGTCGAAACGGTTGCCAAGAGTGACCGCTATCTTAGCGTTATCGTACCGGAAATACCTCCGTAAATCTCTGGGGTATAGCCGAGGTTATTCTATGATGTCCGAGCTGTCCACTCTCTGAGAGTTCATCATCCTATTCTATACATGGTGGTCAGAAGTGCGCACATGTGGTAGTCTACAGCTAATCGTTTCGAAAATGGCCTCAAGTCCTCCAACATCGCAGTACTTCAACCTGACCTACCCCCTTCCTTTCGTTGCGCATGTCGAAATCAATCGTCCAGAGAAGCTTAATGCCTTCATAGAGCGGTACGTCTCGCTTCAGATGACCTTTGGAATCAGACTCAGCTAATAATATTGATCACAGAATGTGGAGTGAACTCCCAGCCCTATTCTCCTTCCTCTCCACCTCCCAAGATACCCGCGTTGTCATCCTCTCAGGCGCTGGCTCCAAAGCGTTCACCACCGGCCTCGATGTGCAAGCCGCGAGCCAGAACTCGATCCTTGATCCCAACTATCAGCCGCCGTTAGACTCATCTGACGACAATACCGAACCACAGCCGAAGCTAGATGGGGCTAGGGTAGCCACGCACATGCGGCGGCATATCGAATCCTTTCAAGCATGCATCACCGCAATCGAACAATGCGAGAAGCCCGTCATAGCAGTGCTGCACGGATGGTGCTTAGGTCTGGGCATTGACATCAGCCTCTGTGCCGACGTGAGGATATGTGCCAAAGACACGAAATTCGCGGTCAAAGAGATCGACATTGGGCTGGCGGCGGATATTGGCACATTGAATCGATTACCCAAAGTCGTCGGCAATGGCAGCTGGATCAAAGATGTATGCCTGAGTGCGAGACCATTTGATGCTGCAGAGGCGGAGAAAGTGGGATTGGTGAGCTGGGTTGGCGGCCAAGGCGGCAAAGAGGAGGTTATTCAACAAGCGTTACGGTGGGCTGGACTGGTTGCTGAGAAGAGCCCGGTGGCTGTTCAAGGTACTAAAGAGATCTTGAATTGGAGCTGGACAAGAAGCGTGGAGGATGGGCTGAGGTATACTAGTATTTGGAACTCAGCGGCTTTGCAGAGTGATGATGTCAAGGTCGCTATGATGGCTGGGATAACGAAACGGAAGCCAAACTTTTCGAAGCTGTGATAGCGCGGTGTTTGGGATGGGTTGGATGGTATAGGCTTTGAAGGCATGGGTTGAACTGAGAATTCGTTGCACGTTGTTGATGGACGTTTCACCAGACTCGGGCATGAAACAGGAACATTCTCGAACTGAGGCTGTATGGCTTCGTGTCAAGGACCTGCTTTCTGAGAGGCGCCATCGTTTCCTGCGGAGCAATGACATATTGGCATGGAATGTAGAGAGGTATTTAAAGCTAGCATTGCATAGCATGGGCATATTTGCCACGAGAAAGGCACGAGCTATGACGCTGATTGCACTGTACTTTCAAATCTTGGACTGCAATCTGTGTGACCTTGATTGCTTGCGATGGTGAACAACGGGACGTAAAGTCGTACTGGGCTGGCCACATTTCGTGATGTAGGTAGCGTCGAATGAGACAATAAGCGACTCCACGTAGACATCGTTGCAGCCATCTCATCAAGTCGTTACGGCGTTTTTCAGGATGTTGCAACGCTAGACGGCAACTGAATGTCGGAAGTGTTAGAACGAGATGATGCTATCATCGTACCATCTTCCAAATTCCACACGACATTCTTTGGACCACCAGGATTCCTTTGCCAACTCCCTCTCCCCTGAAGAAACTTCTTCGCGTTCTTAGCCGTATTTCCTCCCCCGACCACGAACGGAGGAGGATCGAGGCCCAAAAAGTATGCTAACAAGCCAGCGACCTATAAGTCCAAATCAGCCACTCTCACAGTCTCCATACATGTTAAGCACTCAGATCCAACTTACCGCGCCGGCAGAGACCGATGTCCCCGTGCCGGATGTGTATCGACCCCTGACACAGCCGACGTCGAAGCCAGGTGCCCAGGCCGTCACATGGGCCGGTCCTTGCGACTCTGGGACTCGGAGACCTTGATTATCAACGGCTCCGGCTACTATGAGAGGGAAGTTGGGGCCCTCCCAGAGCTGCGGCACCGTGTCGACCTGCCGCCTGCCCGGCTGAGTGGCTTTGTTGCCCGCGGAAGTGACTACAATTACGTCGAGATCGAACAAGTCCTTCATATATGAATGCATTTTGGGCCACCCATCTCTCGCTGGTATATTACCCGGATCTGAACTGCTTTTGGCGAATAGCACTACCGATTTGCCCTGCCGGTTGTTGGCGATGATGTCGTCTCGTGCTGTGTAGAGTCCCCAATTGAGGTTGGATAGCCTCGTGGAGGCTTTCAGGATGATCAGGCGTGATTCTTTGGATACCCCATATCCTGCGCCGGCGGCCTTGGACGCCACACATGAGCCATGTTGGAGTGGACTGTCATCCGTCTCGCTCTTGCGCACGCCGATGGGGGCATAGTGCCAGTCCGGCTTTCTCGGACGGAATTTCATGGCGCCAAAATCCTGCAGTTCAAAAAAGGTAAGATTAGATGCGAGTGTAGGTTGTCAGAGCTGGGCTTCTCACTGGAGCTCCGGGATCAATCCCGTTCTCGATGAGATAGATATAACTGCCCTCTCGGCCCAGCTCCCGATACGAATATGATCTCAAGTCTGCCAAAGACGGTGACGGGGTCTTGTTTGGCCAGGAGATGACTTTCAGGTCCTCTTGGGCATCCTCGTCTCGGACCACTGTATCTGGACGGATATTGAATGCACTAGATAACGATATGTCTCGGGTAGAAGGCTCAAGCAAATCGTCTTCGAAAACGTCCCTGTCTTCAGCCATTGTGGTCTCACATTCAAGTCAGCGGTCTTGATTTTGTCTCTTTGTTCTCTGCGCAGACTAACATGTTGTATATGCGAAAGAGACTGAGCTTGCCGATCAGTCGCCGTGACCACCCAGAACTCGATGCCAGTCCGCGGACTCATGAACGGGGTAATAGAGGCTCGAGGCACAATTGCTGCCATAGCTCGATCGATATTGGAAGTCATTGAGACGTTACCAGGCTCATTCGGCCAAATAATATAATTTTTTTTGGCCTCTATCGGAGGTCTTACGGAGAGCGATGATACATTTAGTCGTAAATTGCTGACCGGCGAGGAGTCCATGCCAGGCAGAGCGCTCGCTGATATCGTGCAATATACGACCAAAATGATGGCGCTAAGATGAGAACAGACAAGGAACTTCTGAACCATCTCGACTGTTCGCTATAACCGGATATGAATTGAGTAGTATAACTTGACCGCGAATAAAGGTGGTCTCAAGGAACGTCGATGAAGAGAAGAGATGTTAGCTCTGTATGTCACATATTTAAAACAAGCATTATCAGATTTCGTGCACTTCACAGCGCTTGCAAAGGCGATTTGCCAGCTTAGTCCCGTAACCAAAGCGTGTTGACTGCCGAAAATGAGCCAGTAGAGCTCCGGAACAAAGAATAGGGACGTGACATATATAACAAAATGTCCATGCGCGACGGCTAAAGATGTTTTTGTTGTCGCCTTTAATGACAAAGCGTCTCGGTTACAGGCGTGCTTCATGTCGCAAAATAACTGATCATCCTAATTGAAACGGCAGAGGAGTCTATTGGCGATAGTCCGGAGCTTTACCTTGACCGCGACCTGTAATGATATCGCTTGGTTAATCTATACCAGGATAGCATTCCCCGAAGATTCCTGCCTGTAACAATTTTCTCAGACTAGCAGTATAGAAAAGTTCTCAAAGGACTTAGCAGACACGAAGCGTATCTCGCTCCTTCAGGATATATCATGCCCAAGAGGACGCAAGCATCATGCAAAGTCAAGACATTTCCTTCATCTATGGCAACGTCAGAGGGCGAGACACGCGCAGCTGTATTGTGACACTCGCAGTTCTGCACACACTGAAACGGAATATTTGAATGTTCCAGCTCGAATTCCGGAGATATGGCCAAAAGGGGGCTCCTTTTCAGCAGACTTAGCCGATTTTCTGATGCATTATGCGTGCGATGCAGGTCAGTAGTAGGGCTGGCACAATGTATTTCACGACGTATTTGGTCGACCTTTCTTCAAGCTGGTGATCTCAGTCGCATGATCAAACGCCAGAATGTGCTGGGCACTTGGTTCATGCGTGCAAAGACAGATAATTGACCAGATCATTTCTGGCAGGAACACTCATCGTGAGCAGCACACCGGGATCGAAGGACGCTGAGTTTCTGAGGGCAATAGGATTCTTGAGGGTTCACTGCATCTGTTTCGTCGCTCAAAGAGCAATGGAAGATCTGTCAGGCCATACTTACAGGCGTACCATGTAATATTGAACTCCAACGCAATGTGCAATAGAAGGGTTATTAAGACACAACTCCGCGCTATATCAAATGCTTCGACCTATATTTCTCATTAGCAAACCAGCTCTCAAGAGACCCGGAGGAACCGACAACATACCTGAAATAAGCCCTCAAATAGACTACCTGCCATGCCGCCAATCCGACCAACATACCCATCGTCCCAAACGCAAACCACTTAACCCTCTCGTTCGTACTCTCGTTCGTATCTCTAAGTTTTTGCTCTCTCGTCCTCAAATAGTCCATCTCCCCAACAATCTCAGACACTAGCTCCTCGATCCGCCGCAGCTCGGTCTCGACGGGTTTGAGCTTCTCCTGCGCTTGAATGGCGGACCAGTCGCGAGCGTCGGCGCCGATGTCGATGTCCAACTCTATATGGCGAGATTGTGCCAGGACGGCCTCTGGCGGGTGGGGGTTAGTATGACTTGTGCTATACGATGGGTGGGGGATAGCACGGCGTACGAGTTGTGACAAGCTGGTTCTCAAAGCAGACGTCGAATGCGGCGTCTGCGTGTGATGTAAAGGCCATCCTCGTTTCGCCCACGATGTCTTTAGGCCGTCCGTACTCATTGCCCACAGCGTCTTTGATCTAACAGAGCATTGACCGATTAGAACAGCTCGAATCTTAGATCAATCTCCTTAGGGGGGCAGACTGACATGCATATTGACCATTTGCCCGTCTCCCTTCTGCCCATCAATTATCGCCGTCACCAGCACCAATGTATCCTTGGCGACAAAATTCCGTATGCATCGCTCATACTTGTTGTGGTGGCCAGTGTGTGCTTCCAAGTCGAATTTGAGCGCCCACGAGAGAGGGAGGATCAGGAAGAGGGATGAGAGCCTGTAGAGTAACGAGTGACGTGCCACCATGGCGTTCAATTCGTGTGACCTGTACCGAGCAGCTGCAAAGCGCGCAATATGAAAGAAGGGAGATATCGTTGGCTTGAAGAGCGCTGAAATTCAATTCTGGCATCTTGTTCTATCTCGGCAATAATATCCCCTTTTGGCGCGTCCACCAAACGCATCAGCGTCTCCAATACTCCGTACAAACATTTGCAATGCTTCCCAAAGTATGACACATGCAAATGAAAGCCAGAGCCATCGGTCTCAACACATCGAGTCCATGGTCACAATATCGAAACATCCACACGACATGAACGAGCGGAAGTAGCAACACCTCAACCCAAAACAATGGCATCAACACAACACCCCCCCAACATCTGGGCTCAAGTACGCCCCCATCTCCCCCTCCTCTCCTCCCTCCTTCCCTACCCCCCTTGTCCCCTCCTCACTTCAATAAAGCCACCGACCATCCCCACTAACAACCCCCCCCCCAACAGATGTCCTACACCCCACCCCGCGGCCCCTGCTCCCAAAAAACAACCCTAGTCACCACCTGCGCCTGCTACCGCTTCATGATCCACCCGCTCAAAGCAGCCTCGAGCTACGACTGCGACGGCTGCGGCCACCATGCCAGTTTCCACCGCATGGAGAGCAAAGAGGACGAAGAGGTGGCGCGACGGTGGCGGGATGAAGAGGTGGGAATGGGGCCGGGTCGGGATATGATAGGTGTGAGGAATGGATGCTTGGGGATTGAGGGGTTGTGGGATGGGGGGATGAAGAAGAGGAGGAGGATTGCGGATAGGGCGGGGGAGGTAGTTGAGGTGGAGGAGGGGGAGGGGGCGAGTCGGGATGTTACAGGCGTGAGGAGAAGAATCACGAGTGTTGAGGATTTGGTGGAAAAGGCGCTGAATAAGAAGAGGAGGATTGCAGATGAGACGGATGAGGTGATGGAGGTGGAATTTCTGGGTTTGCGAGCGGAGGAGAGAGCGGCTGTGGGTAGGAGGAAGAGGAAGGGGAGGGGAGCGTGAAGTGAGGGATGAAGTGGTCGAAAAGGGGGGAAGACGTCTGATTACTGTCAATAACCATAAGCAGCACGGATTGCAGCTCATGCACAGAGGATACCCCAAACCAGCACATCACGAGAACCACGAACGATAGATCAGATACCCCCAATGGTCGACTTTTTCAATTCAATAAAGGTTTCAAAAATTTCAAGCGTTCCCACTCTATCGTAAATAAAATGCCACATAACCCAACAGACCCTCATCAGCCGAACAATGTCCAATCATTGAAAGGGAGATATATGCCGAAAGACCCCTTTCCGAAAGAGAAGAAATACGTTGAAAAATGCGATGTGGTATCCCAAGCGACCGTACAATCATAAAGTATGAGAGAACCTCCGGCGCCGGCGCTTAATCAATAATCAACCCATGAGCAAACAAATTGTGTTTTTGTCTCATACGAGAGTGCCTCAACCGTGGCTCTCTGCTTGAACCTCTCCTCTTAGCCTTTCCCATTGGCGAGATGGATCACCAGCTTGTTGGTGAGATCTAGGAATGGCTGAGGACTTGTGACGTCCTTCTCGACCACTCGTGACCCAGATCCAATATACTCAGTGATGGTCTGACCCTTCCTGTTGACGACCTCTCTGCTTCCCACAATAGATTCGTACCCGGCACACTTAAAGTCCACCAGATAGGTCTCCATCTCCAACGAGTAGATCTGCAAGTCCAGGTAGACGAAGCAGGCCGTGTCGTTGAAGTTGGTCGTGAGAGGCTCCATACCCGCTACAACGCTGGTCGTTGATCCAGCCGCTGAGCTTGAGCTGCCAAGGGCAGAGCTGCCGCGGCGAGCAAGACCGTCATTGCTGGCAAGGTCCACACGGCTGCTTCGGGCGGAATTGGAGTTGGTCATGCTGGGTGGAACCATGCCTTTCTTCTCCCAGCGCACATGGATGCACCATGGATCCTTAGGGAAGTAGCCGGGTGGGGGATTGTCAATATCAACATCGCTGTCATTCTCGCTATCAGAGTCAATCGCCAATGTAGCTATGTCCGGTGGAGTGTGGTCAGAGCTTGTGGCCTCATCGGCGCCAACATCTTGGGCTTTGATGCCATTGTTCTGGCGGGCGTCGAGTGCATGGTGCCTCTCCTTCTCGGGGCTCTCGGAAAGATTGGAGTCTCCTGTTGGAATGTGAGTAGCTCCATCAATGTTGACGGGGAAAGGGCCTCCATTACGGCCGTCCACGTCGTTTGATTTATCCTTGGGCGGGTTGACATGCCATTGACAGTCTCCCATCGTCGCCAAAGCCTTGTAAAGGCATCTGATGGCATCCACGGGCTCGTTTTTGCTTCGGATGCCGAATTGCCATTTGGTAGACCTGCTCTTTTTGGTAACGTGGGTTACGGTGTCTTCTGGATTCTGGGCTGCAGTATTAAGAATAGTGTGAATCTGAAGCGTGGATCGAGAATGTGGCTTCAGCCGACGAATAGTCTCAGCTTGCTGTTCGTTCGTCTGGTGTCCGGTTCCAACCTCGGTCGACATGCTGGACAGCATCTCGCTCTCACGTGGCCCAAGAGGCTCTCCCTCTTCGACTGCACGCCTCTCCGCAAGCCTGCGTGCCTCGTCATCCTTCTTCATCTTCATAATCTGATTGTGGTACATTGGTAGGCTCGTCGTAAGGACACCAATCTTGCTGACATAGGTATCTTGATGGGTTTGATCCTCGCGGTTGGAGACGGGTTGTTGCCCCTGTCTAGGCGTTGGGGCAGGCCCAGCTGCATCAGCAACACTGCTCGGATATCTGGAAGCATCACGCGACTGCTGATCTTGATTGTTGGCCGCGACATTGCCGACGTGAGCATGAACAGCCTCTGCCATTGGCGTAGTGATCATTCGAGGTGTTGGTGGCATACTTGGACTCCACGCTGGTGGCGATGTTGCAAGATAGCCCAGGTTCTGGGTTGCGGCAAGCGTTGCTGATGAGGTTGATGTCAGTACAGGGAATTCAATTGCAGTACAAAGGCAATCACGGGGAGGCCAAACAGGAAGCGATTGCTGCTGAAACGGCAATCGCGATCTTCCAGCGCAACGAAAGGGAACATACGGTTCGTTTGCATAATCTGGTTTTCTCTCACAATCAAGTATGCATCTTTGATTGCATTTGGCTCATCTTTGCCGAGAGCGTCCTGTACATCGTCCTTGGCATAGCCCATGGTTTTCCCCAGTTTTCCAATTACAGATTCGTGTATCTGCTCCTGTTCTTCAGGAGCTTTTCCTGGCGCCAACTTCCGAGGATCTATGGCCTTGTTTGGGTCAACACCAGTATCGAAAAACTCTTCGATGGGCTGCGTCAGATACTGTGCAAGATCCTCATTGAACCATGCATCTTGCCGGATCTCCTGTATGGTGATACGCTGAATTGGACTGACTTTCAGCATCTTATGGATGATATGCCTCGCTCCAGACGAAACGAAAGGCGGCGTAGAGTACGTCCCAGATGCAATTTTCTTGAACAGTGACGGTATGAACTCATCGTCGAAGGGGAGCCGCCCGACCAACAAGACATAGAGGATTACCCCACAGCTCCATACGTCTACCTCAGGTCCAGCATATAATTTCCCGGAGATGACTTCAGGTGCGGCATAATTAGGGCTGCCACAGCTCGTCTTGAGGAAGTTGCCATCAGTCATGATGTTGCTTAGACCGAAGTCGGCAATTTTGACGTTGAGTTCAGTGTCTAGCAGTAGATTCTCCGGCTTCAAGTCTCTATGTACGATCTTGTGCCGATGGCAGTACTCTACTGCGCACACGATTTGCTGGAAGAAACGGCGGGCCTTCACTTCAGACATCTTCCCATGCTTGACCAGGTAGTCGAAAAGCTCTCCTCCAGCGTATTCAAGTACCATTATGATGTCCGTGAGTGTCGTTATGACAGTATACCTACGGTTGTCAACATGTATCTTCCGTTTATAAAAGTGGTTGGCCTTACAGCTTGATGATATGTGGATGCCGCAGCAGCTGCAGATACTGAATTTCTCTTTCCACTCTTCCAGCCATGTCTTTCGATATGAGCTTCTTCCGCGATATAATCTTGAGTGCCACCTCTTGACCGCTAACGCGATGAGTCGCAAGCTTCACTTTTCCAAAAGAGCCTTCTCCCAATGTCTTCTTGACATCATATAGCCCTATACGCTGCTGAGTCCGCCGATCGGTGGGTAACTTGACAGCTGGGCTGGCTGCTTGTTGAGCTGCGGCGTTGCTCGGTCTGTGGGGAGCTGGTCGCTGGCCGCGTCGATCTGCCACAGGGCTTGACAGCGACATGGATAGCTCCTCATCATCAAAGGTAGATGCCATCTTTGCGTATATTTGATTTTATACATGCATGCTGAGATTCGAGCACTTGGGTCTTGACGTCTTCGAACTACCAGATCTGAGGATGAATTCCAGATCATACGTACAGCGTGAGCTCGAGAAGGTTCCTTGATCCTTTTGCTCTTGTCCTGGGACCGGACAGAGCTATACTGAGTCGTCGGTGGGGCAATCGATATAAAGTGTTGGTGTTTTCGTCGAGTTACGAGTGTTCAATTGCGGCGTCGACCATCGACTCTGAACAACAATTGCGCGTTCGTAGTTGTTTCGTAGAGACTACGAAACTAGAACATCAGCTGATTGATTGTGCTCGAGGGTATGAAGGTTTGTTGCATCAGCAGAAGGGTGTAGATATTGGGGATTCTCGACGTCAATGTTAAGACTAAACCAAAAATGACGGCGGTCTTGGCAGGTCAAGATAATAAAAATGTACCCCCAGCTCACCTAAACGTCGCGCGGGTATTGCCGCTTTAGCTAGCGTCGAGGTGAGTAGGGGGTAACGTGATATCCTACTAAGGTAATAAATACCCTTTCGCTTACCTAGACTAACCGCGAGGAATCGAATTTGGAATCGAATTCATAAAGTTATATAACGCTAAACCTATACAGGGTATAAGCTAGCCGTAAGTAGTTTAGTAATTCAAGTTAATACTAAAAATAACCCTTAAGTACCGAAAAAACGGTTAGTCTACACTTACCCTACTTATATCTAATCCTATCTATTCCTATATATAGCCTAATCTAGCTACTCTAGAGATAGCTAAATCTAAAAGGGAGTAGTACCCTATTTCCTTCCTTTTAACTTATATCTATAACTAGACTCGCGTAAGTTATACTATTATACTATACCTATCTTCTTACTTTATAAGATAATAGGTTAAAAGCTATTACCTAATAAGCTTTATAAGAGAGTATAAGTAAATAGCTATAAATATATAGCTTATTATATTAAAGATAGTAAAAGAGTTAATATTATATATATATTAAAGACTATTAGAGATTAAAAATCTATTCTAGACTATTATAAGATATATATAAGGACTAGTTAGGAATACGGCGCTACTATTAACGTGGCGTCTATAGTACGTAGTAGTATTATACTACCCCTTTACCTGTAGTATATAGAGGAGGGAATTCCTCTTGAAGGAAAAGGGTAGCGATTAGTCTTACTATTAATAAGAATAGGGAGTTCTATATATAAGCGTATATATACTACCTATAGTACTTAATAGCTACGTTATTATATAGTACCCTTATATTCTAATTACTCTACCCTATTTAGGGGTAGTAGCCTAATTATTAGTAAAATAAGTAGAGAAGGGTTATTATAAGTATAAGGTAAAAAGGTTAATTAACTAGTATATATAACCCGCTTAAATATAAGAGACTAAACTTATAGGAAAAGTAAGTCTTAAGAATTAGTTAATAAGTTAATAATAGATATATTATAATTATAATTAATTATATAAGGGTAGCTACTAGGCGTATAAACTAAGTTCCTACTACCTAATACTTAAGAAGTACTATTATAAAGAATATAAGAACTACTAGCCGGAAAGATATGGGATGGTATAGGATATTAGTCTCGCCTGCTATACTGTACTATAGTATAGGATTAGCCATTTTAGTCCTATCCCGTTCTAGGATAGTATAGGTTTTCATGGGATAATCCCACGGGATAGGATTTTCGTGGGACCACTTTATAGGATGGGATATTTTTAGGATATCCCATGATTAGTAAGCATATGACGTAGTATTTTCTAAAAAAATATTCTAGAAATCTTTCTTATTAGCTTTCTAGTCAGCTTTCTAGTTATAGCTTTCTATATAGTAAAGATTTCTAGATATTTTTTAAAATAGTAGGATATCCTAAAAACATTCTAGAAATCTTGCTTATATAGAAAGGTAATAACTAGAAAGCTAACTAGAAAGGTAAATATTAGCTTTCTAGTCAGCTTTCTAGTCATAGCTTTCTAGAATATTTTTTTAGAAAATACTACGTCATATACTTACTAATTATGGGATATCCTAAAAATATCCTATCCTATAAAGTGGTCCTACGAATATCCCATCCTACTAAAAAATCCCATCCCATCCCCGTCCTATATCGTTATAAAGATATAGGATTAGGACCTGATTTACCCATCCCATCCCACGGTCCCATACTATCCCACGTGGGATATCCCGTGGGATATCCCATATCTTTCCAGCCCGTAATAAGAACTTAAAGAAGAAGTTTTAAAGAGGAAGTAAATATAAGAGTTAAGATAATACTTATATAAGTTAGAGAGGGAAATATATATTAATAATACTACTTAAGTAGATTATTAATATTATTTATTATTAACTAAAGAATTAGAGTTAAAGTATTCTTAATATAAGACTTATATTCTTAGGCCGTAGGACCTATATATATATAATAGGAAGTTAGTATAAGAATATTAAGAATAGTTTAATAATATAGTTAATATAAATAAAATAAATATAGCCTACTTTTTAGAGGACTTTATAAAAATCTAATACGTATAATATTATATAGCCTTAGACCCTAAGGCTACGTAGTATAAGTATATAAAAGATATACTAAAGAATAAGTAGTCCTAGATATACTTTAATATTTTTTAATAGATTAAATAGAGGATCCTTAAAATTAATATCTTATAATTAATAAGCGCTACTTAGAAGTCAAGTAAAAGGAATATTAAAAAATTATAGACTTTATAAATTACCTTACTAGGTTAGAAAGACAGCTTAAGCTATTAATAGAGTATATACTTTATAATAACCTACTAAATAAGTTATATAAAGATCTTTATAATTATCTTATAATATAACCTAATACTCTAGAGATAAGGGATACTCTTATTATATTAGCGACTTAACTAGAGCCTTATATAGTAGTACTTATATATAAAGATTAAAGAGATAATACTCCTATTAGAGGTTAATATTTATAAAGAGGAAGAGGAAATTTTTAAGGATAAAGAGATAATAGCCCTTATATTAAATAAGAAGGAAGGGGTAGCTTTAACGCGTTATTATCCCTTTTATAAAGGCCTAAGCCTAACCTTTCTACTATTAAGTTTTATAATTACTAAAAAAAGGGATATATAATTAAGGATTATTAAAGCGTAAAATTAATAGTTATAAGTATTATAACTAATAAGCTTATAAGTAATAGGACCTCTAATAATAGGCTAGCTAAGGAAGGCTTAAATTTAAAAAACCCCTAAGTATTATAATTACGTCCGCTATTATAGTATAAGAGAAAAAGGAGATATAATAACTTATTATTATAATATAAGTAGAGCTTAAGCGCTCTTAAAGGGAGTTTATTATATTAATTAACTCTAGAGTAGATACTAATTATATTAATATACGCCTAGTAAAGAAGTAGGAGTAAGAAATAGATCCTAGCTCTAGTAATACTTTATATAGTAAGATTAGAAATCTAATATTATTACTAAGTTCCTATATAAGATAAATTAAACTTATTAACTCTAATAGTATTATATAATATTATAAGGGCGCCTTTTATATAATAGTAAACTTTAATTATAACTTCTACTTAGGGTATTTATAATTAGAGGAATAAAATCCCTAAGTAGATTAACTTATATAAAACTAGTAATTCCCTATTAAGAAAAGTAATATTAAGGAATACTTTAATACTATTAAAGGCCTAGAGGAGTAGCTTAATAGTATTACCTTTATTATAATATACTTAGTAGTAGGTAATAAAAGCCTACTACTTAAAGTTAAGCTCTCTTTAGAATTTTAGGAATTTTAAGATATCTTCTTAATTAAGAATACTAGGGTACTACTAGTTTATACGCCTTATAACTACGCGATTAATATAAAGGAGAATAAGGAGCCTCCCTTTAATCTACTTTATAATTTATTAGAGAAAGAGTTATATATATTAAGGGAGTACCTTAAATAGGCTTTAAAGAAGGGATAGATTTAATATTCTATAAGTCTAATAGGTATACTAATTCTTTTTATACTAAAAAAGGATAGTATATTATATTTATATATTAGTTATAAGGTACTTAATAAGATTATAATTAAAAATTAATATCTCCTTCTACTAATTAATAAAATATTAATAAGATTAATTAGTATTAAGTATTTAATAAAGTTAGACCTTAAGGATATATATTATTACTTATAAATAAAAAAGGGTAATAAATAGAAGACTATATTTTATATAAGGTATAACTATTTTAAATATATAATTATACCTTTTAATCTTACTAATATATCTACCTTATTTTAAGCCTATATTAATAAGGCTCTAGTAAGATTATTTAATATTATATATATTATCTATTTAGATAATATCCTTATCTATTCCTAAGATAAAAAGTCTTATATTAGAGTTATAAAGGCTATATTATAATACCTTTATAAATTTAAACTCTATATTAGCTTAAAGAAATATAAATTTATAGTAGTAGAAGTAGAATTCCTTAGCTTTATTATAGGTTATAACGGCGTATATATAGATCCGCGTAGAGTAGATACTATAATAAAGTAGCTTAAACCTAGAAGTATTAAAGATATTTAAATCTTTTTAAGATTTACTAATTTCTATTATTATTTTATTAAGTACTATTCCTCTATTACCGCGGCGTTAATAGACTATTTAAAAAATAATTATTTATATATTAAAAATAGAAAGTTAATATTAAGTAATATTATAAGAGCGGCGTTTAAGTAGCTAAAGTAACTCTTTTAAGAGGTACTATTACTTATATATTTTAACTTAATAGGAGAAATCCGCCTAGAGACTAATACTTTAATACTAGCTATTATAGCTATTTTATTATAAAAGTTCCTAATTAGTATTAAAGGGGTAGAAGTAGAGTAGTATCTAGTTACTTTTTATTCCTATATGTTATATTTAGTAGAAACTAGATATAAGACTTATAATTAGGAATTACTTATAATTATTAAGATATTCTAGGTATAGTAGTACTTCTTAGAAGGTAGCTTATACTTAATTATAATAATTACTAATTATAATAACTTAAGGTATTTTTAGATAATATTATTATTAATAAGGAGATAAGTATATTAGGTAATAAAGCTTATAATATATAACTTTAAGATATACTATTATATAAGTACTAAAAACCTAGCTAATACCTTATTAAGGCGGCTAGACTATATACTAGTAATAGATAAAGAAGATACTTATCTACTAATATTATAAAATAAGTTAAAAAATATTAGGTATATTCCTTTTAATAAGTACTATATATATAGTATTTATAAAGGTCTATAAGATAGTAAGGCTTATAGTTATAAATAGCGTGAAAGGTTAGAAATAGGGCTTAGGAAGCCTTATACCCTAAAAATAGGGGAGGGTAATATACTCTTAAAGATATAAAGTAGCGTAGATAATAGCCTAGACCCTATTAGAGGATAGTTTAATATTAATTAAATAGTACTTAGAAGGTATTATAACCGCGTTAATAATAGAGCGTATATAATATAAGTATAATAACTTAATATTAGAGATACTTTAATATCTCTAAAAGGGGGATAAGGATATTTATAATAAGAAATAATTATTAGAGTCTTAAGGCTAAAAAAAGGCTACTAATATATCTCTATTAATAGATAAGATAGGAGTTCTTTATAAGGGCGGCGTAGTTTTTATACCTAGTAATAAAGTAATTAAATAAGAAATCTTAAAGCTTTATTATAATAACCCTTATACTAGCTACTATTTATAAGAGTATATATAAGAGCTTATTAAGCGGAAGTTCTATTAGAAATTAATAGGGTAAGATATTTATAATTATATATAAAAATATTTAACCTACTAATTAATAAAGCCGCGTAGATACGCTATTTATAATATACTATTACTATTACTAATACTATTAAGACCTTTCTAGGAAATTATAATAGATTTTATTATAAATCTCCCTTTAAGTAAATAAAAGGGTAGTATCTATAATATAATCTTAGTAGTTATAGACTATTATACTAAGGTAGCTAGGTATTTATTAATTATAAAGATAGTTAATACGGTTAGCGTCGCTAACCTATTATATTATAAAATCTTCTTAAAATTTAATTAGCTAGAAGGTATTATTAGTAATTAAAGAATAGTATTTATAAGTAGCTTTTAGGTAGTTATATATTATTATACTAATATAAAAAGAAAGCTTAGTACTACTTTCTATCCCTAGATAGATAGTTAAATAGAGAGTTAGAATAGTACGCTTAAATAGTATTTACGCTACTATTCTACTTAAAGATAAGATAACTAGGTAGATTTACTTTATCTAGTAGAGTTTATATATAATTATATAAGGTATATTAATCCTAGGTTAGCTTTATATAAGGTACTTTATAACTACTTACCTAAGTTAGATATAGAGCTTTTAGAGCTATTATTAGGAGAAGTCCTATTAATATAAGAAAGGGTTAAGTTACTTTAGAAATAAAGGGAAGGTTTAGAGTAGTACCTATACTAAGTATAAGCTATATAGGCGGAGTATATAGATAAGTAGTAAAAGTAAAGATAATATAATATAGGTAATTATATCTTATTAAATATAAAGTATATTAAATTAGTATAAGTAACTAAAAAACTATTATAATATTATCTAGGGCCTTTTAAAGTCCTTAATTATATTAGTAGTTAAGTATATAAGTTATAACTACCTAATCCCTTTTATATATATAATATCTTTTACGTCTTACTTATAAAGCTATATAAGGGTAATAATAAGAGTATTATAAAAGTTATATTAATAGAGCTTATAAATAATAAAGATAAATAGGAAGTTAAAGCTATTCTTAATTATAAAATCTCTTATAATAAACCTTAGTATTTAGTAAAGTAGAAGGGTTAGTCTTATAATTATAATTAACAGCTACGTAAGTAGGACTTAGTTAATATACTAGATATATTAGAAAGATTTAAATAAAATTACCTTAAGGTATAAAGTTTATATTATATAAGAGGGAAAAAGATTTCTATTATTATTAATAAAAAAGAAGAAGATAGCTAATATAGCTAGACTACTAAGGGTACTATATTAGAGGTCTACTATGTTATATTAGTAGTAGTACTAGGCCTATTACTATTACTATTAAGGATAATAGGATCCTCCTCTTTATCCTCCTCTTTATCCTTTATAATAGGAGGGAGGCGCTTTTTTAATATATTAGTAAGGCTTTAATAAGGCTTTAGAAGGGGAGATAGAGTAGTATATATATATTAGTAGAGGATATTAAGAATACCCTTAAGGGTATTTATAATACGGCTAGTAATAGCGGGGTTAACCTCTACTAAAGTAGTAGTAATAGAAGGGGTAGGGGCGCGGTAGAGGTAGTAATAATACTAATAAATAAGCCTATTAAAGGTTCTCTAGAATCTAGTAAGTTAAGGGAGATTAGAGCTAGTATTAGTAGTAGTTATAATATTTAAAGCTTATAAGAGGTATAAGTAGGAGTAGTAAATATAAGTAGAGATTTCCTATTTATATTTAGTATTAAGATTCTTATAATAATTATATCTTATTAACTTAGGGGAAGCGCGTATATAAAGTATACTATTAAAGGGGTAAGTAAAGTTTTAACTAAAAATATTAGACTTATAACTCTTTACTTTAAAATATAATATATTAGAGGTATACTATATAAGATAATATAAAAATAGGCTATAAGTAACTTAGTAAAGGAGGTTAAGTACTATTATAAGGGGGGGTAGTAGGAGCCTTCTTCTAATTAATAAGGGTAAGTTAATTATTAAAAGAATATTTATAAAGTAACTACTAGGAGTATAAGGAGGTATTAGAAGGTATAAGGGGGGTAATAATAGGAATAAGAATCTAAAAAGGACTTAGTATAATTAATAAAAAATAAAGATATTATAATTAAAAGAAGGATATTAAAGTTATTTAAGGAAGGTACGCTTTAAGTACTTAGTAAAGCCTTAATAGTAATAACTTCCTATTTACTTTAAAATACTAAGACTTCTAACTACTTTTATAATAAATTAATAAAGAATAATAGTAAGTATAATAGGAATATATTATAGTATAAGAATTATATATAGGAGTATTATCCGCGATTATTCTAGTTTAATAAAACTATATATTACTTAAGGCTTAACTTAGGGGGCCTTATAATTAATTATATTATTACGCTTTTCCTAGAGCTACGCTCTATTATAAAGAGAGTACCTTTAGTAGGTTATAACCTTTTATACTCTTAAAGCCTAAGAGCCTAGATAGGGAGATAATTATAAGAACTATTTAGGAATACGGCGCCACTATTAACGTGGCGTTTATAGTATATAGTAGTACTACGCTACCTCTTTACTTATAGTATATAAAGGAGGGAATTCCCCTTAAAGGAGAAGGGTAGTAATTAGTCTTACTATTAATAAGAATAGAGAGTTCTATATATGAGCGTATATATACCGTTTATAGTACTTAATAGCTACGTTATTACGTAGTACCCTTATAATATAGGTCTTATATTTAAGTAAGTAGGGTAATTTAGGCTAACTATTATATATAGGTAGGTCGCTTTTATTTAGAAGGAGAAATATAATAAGAAAGAGCTACTATTTAATAATAAAATAGTTAACTTCTTATATATAAGCCTACCTAGCTTATAAGTAGGAACCCCCCCCCTTAAATCTTACTATTATAAAAGACTTTTTCTACTTCTACGCCCTTAATAGTAATAGAAGGCTTAACCCTTAAATAATAGTAGAGTCTTTAAATAGCTAGGTAGAATAGTTTTTTATTAGATTTACCTAAGTTACTAGTAGTATTATTATAGAGTAAGAAAGATTATATATATATATAAGGTAAGTATAGTTTAAACTATATAAAAGCGTCTTATAAGTAAATAGAAATCCTATTAGTAGATTAATAATACTCTAATTAAGGATAGCTATATAGTAAATAAATGTAAAGAGAAGTATTTATTTAAGAATAAAGAGATAATTAAATTTAATTAAATATTTTAAATTATAGATAAGGATTACTTTATCTATTTATAAAATAAAGTTTAGATCCCTTTCTTATTATTAGTTTATTATTAGACTAGAGTAAGAATTAGTAGCTTCTTCCCTAATAAAGATAAACTAGATATATATCTTTAATATAAGATATATTAATAGATCTATATTAGAGGATATTTATTAACTAACTTTAAGATATTTAACTTATTTTATTACGTGTCCTAGCTAATAGTTAGAAGGTTATTTATAATCTTAGTAAATACTAGGTAAAGAATAACTAAGATCCTAAGAATATTATATATAAACCCGCCTCTCTATTCTTATTCTTAAATTAACTATTATCCTCTAAAAAGGTATAAATACTCTACTAGTTAGTATAAAAAGCTATTATATAATAATACCTAGTATCTATTAATAATAACTCTCGCGGATAAAACCTTATATAGTATAAGGTTATTTAAAGACTTATAGGATATAAGTATTCCTAATAGTAATAATATACTTACCCTTTAGTAGAAAGATAAGGTTTTATAACTATCTATTATTTATAATATTATAAAGGCTTATAGTATAACTAATATACTACTCTTAAAGGTAATCTTTAAAAGGATTCTTAAGTTAGTACTAAACTTATTAGGATATTTTAGTATAGCGACGGTTTATATAATCCGCCGCGTACTAGGTAAGAAGCTTAATAGTAATTAACTCTAATATTCTAATATCCTAGATATATATATCGCTTATAATATAGTTTATAGAGAGTTATACTAAGGTCTAGAGGTCCTAGTATATTAATTAGAGGAATCCTCGCGTATATAACTAAAGTTATATCGCGAATATATCCTAATAGATAAAAGAGATTTATAAGAGAAGAGCCTTAATATAATTATATTAATTATTTCTAAGGGTTTTTATAATTCTATAAGAAAGGCCTTCCTAGATAGTTACTAGCTAAAGAGAAGGCTAGGCTTAATAAAGATTTATAGCTCCTTAACCTCTAGAAGTATATATATTTACTTTAAACCTAATTAGCTTCTAACTTTAATATTAAGTATACTATAAATAAAGCCTGTAATTATAAAGCCTATATTATTAAAATAAGATTAGCCTAATTTTAAGTCAAGTAGATCTAATAGCGGAGGGACTAAAAGATTAATATTTAAGAGAAGGAATATCTTAAAGATAATATAAAAACTAACTTAGAAAGTACTTTATTATAAGTAATACCTAAATAATAGTCGCTTAGTAAAGACTATACTTTTAGACTAACTAATAACGGAGTAAGAATATAAGTAATATATTATAGATCTATATTCCCTTATATCTTAGGACTCTACTACTTTCTTCTTACTTAAAGAGAGGCTAGTTAATAGGAAGTACCCTATTACTAGTTATAAGAGGACTATAATAAGGTAAGAGGTTTCCCTTAATATCCTATTTATAGTAAGATTAATATCTATAGTTTCTTTAAATAGTAGTAGAGTATATATATTTATATTTACTACTAGTAAGAGATAGTATATAAGCTTAAACAGATATAATTTAAATTAATATACTACTATAATTACTTTAATTAGTTTATTAAAGAGGAATAGAATAAATACTACCTTATATACCTCTAATTACTCTCTTTAAAATAATATATATTACTTACCTATTATAATATACTCCTATATCCTTCTTTCTATCCTTTCTATATAGGTAATAAGTAACTCCGTCCTTTATCTTAATAGTAATCCTAGATTAAAGAAGCTAAATTATAGAGTTATCTTTAAGCCTATATAATAGTATATTACTAGCCCTTAAAATATCTATATCCTTTATATAGTCTATAGTTTAATAATAATATTTTATTTCTATACTACCTAGATAATATATATAGTTTATAGATAAGTTTATAGATAAGAAAATCTTAGTTAAACCGGCGCGATTTTAAACCTCTTATCTACTAGATTCCTAGTACTACGCGCTAGAAGCGTAAGAGGCTAGATAAGAATAAGGAAGAAATACTTTATATAAAGTAATATACTTACTAAGTATAAATTAGAATAAGGGAGGTATCGACTTATAATAGCTCCCTAAATTAGGAAGATTTAAATATAACCTAGATACCTCTATATATTATACTATTAGAAGTCTCCCTTATTAATATAGGGTTTAATAATAATATAATACTAGAGCTAACCTATAATAGTTTAACCTTATCTTTAGAAATTAATAATTTTTAATTAATTAATAACTTTTCTACTAATAAGTTAAGTTCTTAGATAGAGCTACTTAACCTATCTAAGCTATCTAATAACCTAGTAATTATTTAAACTAGTTAAAATAAGGCTCTATTATTAAATAAGGAGATAGTCTTTTTATAATACTTATATTTACTATCCCTAGAATATTTTAATATATAAGTTATTAGCTATAATATTAAGGACTATATTAATATACTACTATAATATATTAGCCTTATAAAAGCTTATCTTCTACTAGAAGACTATTAATTTATAAAGTTAATTAATTACTATTATATTAACTTAAAAGAGATCTAAAAATCTTTATAAAGCCTTATATTATACTTTAACTCTACCCTTTAAAGTCTTTATTAAAATCTAAATTAATATTAAAGCTAAGTTAGTTAAAAGGGAACCTAGCTAGAGTTTCTACTTTTAGGAATATAAAGAGTTACTAGTAATAATAAAGGTAGAATATAATAAGATTAGTAATCTTAAGTAAACTCTTAGCCCTACCTTAGGATTTACTATTTAGCTATCTCGCTTAACCTATACTTTATACTAGTTATAAAGGTCTACTTAGGTCTAGGTAGTATACTTATATATAAAAATATTAAGATTAAATTATAAAAGACTTATACTTTAAAGGTATTATAGAAGGTACTAGATTATTATAATATATTTATTTATAGGAAGCGCTAGCCTTATATATTTCTCTATTTTAGAATAACGCTAAGTTACTATTATAATATAACTTACTTAAAGTATATATAGTCCCTTATCTTATTTAGCTAATTACTTATAAGATTATTTATAATCTTTAACTAAGGGTTTACTTATAAAAAGATATAGGTTTAATTTAAGTTTATTTATAAATTAATTTAGTAACTTTACTATTATACTTTTAAAGTATTCTACTATATCTATTAGGGTTTATACTTCTTATTATAACTTTTACTTATCTATCTTAATTACTTATATAATTATCTTAAAATAAGTAGCCTTTTTTTTTAGCTATCTCCTTTAATCCTATTACTTCTATTATCTAATAATTTAACTTATCTAGCTTAGCTATTAATTTAAGCTTATCTAATTCTAATTACTTAATTACTATAATAAAGTTAATATTAGGACTAGAGGTATACTATTCATCCTATTAATTACGCCTAGGTAATAGAAGGTAAGTATATTATAGCTCCCTCTAATAATTTACTCTCTATAATAGTTCTTAGCTCTAGTACTAGTATAGCTTTAAAAGAAATACCTACTCCTTAATATAATTCTTAATAAGCGCTAATAGAATGTTTACTTAACTACTTTCTAAAGAAGTACTTTTTCTCTAGTAGTGTTTACTAGGTATACGGATTATTAGTACTTATAATTAGCTATACTTCTACTAGCTTAATAAAGATTTTAAGCTTTAGTACTATATAACTTTCTTAATACTTAGTAGGCTTTACTTAATTAGATCTTATAGATATAGTTAGATAATTTCTAATAGTACTTTATTCTATAAACTATACGCGCTAAGTTATTTAGCTAAAGCGTTACTATATTATTAGCGTATACTATTATAATAGGTATACTAAACTTAAGACTTAGAGGTAAAGGTAAACTAAGAAAGTTAATTAGACTTCTAATAATTATATTCTTAGATATAACTCTAGAAATAATATCCCTTTTAATCTAGTACCTCTAATATTTAATAGGGTCGCTAATTTCTATACCCTCTATTACCTATACTAATTCTATTAGATAGCGAGTAGGATAGCCTCTAATAGGATTGCCTCTTACTAAACTATTATTAAGACTTTTATTTACCTTACTAATACTTTAAAGGTTATATCTTAGGACTTTATTTATTTCTTAAAGACTTATTTAGTAATCTTTTAAGCTAAACCTTACTATTTAAAGGTAAAGAATTATTTTAATTTAATAATACTAGTAGACTATAGATAAATTTTCTTAAATTTATATTTAAAATAGTTATAACGAGTTTATTATTATTACTTATAAGTAAAAATATACTTTCTCTAATCTACTTACTATTCCTACTATTAGTACTTTTCCGGCTTAATATAATCTCCTTTATTAGATGAAGAGGAGAAGATCTATTTTCTAATAGGATTTTTAACTAGATTATTAATAATATCTAATACTTAAGATTATAGTAAGGAGATTTATAATAAGAGTAAGGAGGTAACTTTATTATAATCTCCTTAAAGTATAAAGTTTAAGGGGAGCTTTAACCTAGATAGTAGTACGTCCTTATTAATCTATATAGTAAATCTACCCTAAGTCTTTATAGCGTGATAGAGCTCTATTACTAATCTCCTTACTCTAAGTACCTTTAAAGTTATTCCCGTTATAAAGATAATTTCTAGACCTATCCCTAGATTAGACTCTATTAGTTCTCTAATTATATCGCCCCTAGAGTTTTCTTCTTTATAGAGAATAATATTTAGATAAAGTTAATTAATATTATATTATCTTTTCCCTATTCTTTCTTATTCTAATAAAATCTCTTAGTAATAACTATAGTCTAGTAGATCTAACTTATAGAACCTATTAGATATAAGTAGTCTATTCTAGCTATAATACTAAAATATCGCCTTATTACTTTAGTTATAAAGCTATACTATCTTTTCTTAAAGATTAGGAAGATAATATTTAATATAGTTAATATTCTACGTATAGTATTAAAGAAGGTAACTATTATAAGTAAGTTTATCTAAGAAGTAATAAAAAGCGGTAGGCTCCGCCTATTTAAAGCGCCTTAATATATCGTAGACTATTATATAAAAGTAATTAGTATTAACTAGTAAGTTATATATAAATATATTGAATAAAGTTTATACTAACTTTTATATAATTTAAAAATTAGGAACTTTAAGATAACTATTAGACTTATAGTAATTAAAGTATTAATAGAGACTTACTACCTATATTTATAGAAATCCTAGCGCTATTAATAACTACGACTTTATTATTCTTCTATAAAAGTAATTTTAGGGTAGAAACTACCTTTACTTTATTACTACTTAATAGCTACCTAATTTTAATCCTCTAGAAGACCTTTAAAGGTATAGGAAATAGACCTTTTTAATTTTATAACTTAAGAAGGTTTCTTTAAAGGAGCTTATTATTAGCTTAGTAGCTTAGTAGTAGTCCTATATTTTAATATAGTTAAGGATTTACTATAAAGCTAGTAAGGTCTAATATAGAGGGGATTAAACTTATAGAGGAGAAGGAAAGAGAAGTAAAAGGAAGAAAAGAGGGGTAGGTCCTCCTTTTATATTATAATAATTACGCTAGTTTTAACTAGAACCTAGATATCTTACTAGGTAGTATTAGGCTATATCGCTATAGAATAGTTTAACTACTAAAGACTAATTATAGCTTATAATAAGGCCGGATTTTATTATATTAAGGCTAGAGGTACCTTTAAATAAGCTTAAATTTTCGTGTTAAGAGGGTAGTTAAGGTCTATTATAAGCCGTTTAGTATTCTTTAACTTAGGGCTTAAATCCTCTATTATAACCCCTACTAGTAACCTTTACTTTATATATAGATAGAAGTAGCTTAGTAGCTATAGTTAGTTTATAATACCTAGAACTTATTAAGGATTAAAATATAATATCAGGCTATCTTTATCCTTTTAATTACTAGCTAAGCTTAGCGGTCTAAGTTATAGCCGGCTTAAAAGGAGTTACAGTTACTTAGTAGGGTAGTATATACTAGTAGTATACAGCAGGTAAAAGATTAAGGTAAAAGAGTAGCTAAATCTAGAGTAAGGCCTTATACTTAGGAGGAGCGAAATTTACTTAGGTAGCCTACTATTATTAGAGGGCGCTAATATCTATTAAAATATAGCTAAATAGCTATTAATTCCCTTAATAGTTAGTAGAAAGTTCTAAATAATAGTTTAATAAATTATTTACTATATTTATAGACTATCTAGATATAATAAATATATTAATCTAATTTCTTTAAACTTTATCTAGCGTATCCTAGGAGGACTTATATAGAAATAAAAGCTTCTTAAATCCTTACTTACTCCCTATATACCCCTATACTCCTTATCCTATAATCCTAGAGATAAGGGACTATTTACCTTTCGCGCTTATATTATAAGACGACCTAGTTTATATAATAGAACCTAAAGCTAATTAAACTCGCTTTTATACCCTTTTAACTTTAAGCTTATACTATTCTTCGCCGACTCTATCTTTAAATATTTTATTAACGGAACTTTAAAGGGTATTTGATTCTCTCCTAGACTAAGTTAATTAGTTAGAGGTAGTGATAAAGATAGCTAAAAATCGAGTGCTATTAGTCTACTATAATACTATTAAGTAGATATTACTAGTATATATATATTAGCTTATAAAAGCTAAGGGTAAAGGTAATAATATAATTAGATTTAAGAGTACTATTAATAGGAAGGGTTATATATATATATAAGGGTAATAATAATTATAAGGATAAGGATAGTAAGGTATTTACGAGGAGGAGTAAAGATAAAGATAAATATTATAATAAAGATAGTAATAATAATAAAGATATAGAAGAAGATACTAATAATAATATTAAGGATAATAAAATAGATAAGGATAAGTCTAATAAGGATATCAAATATAATAGTATATAAAAAAAGTAAAGGGAAATAAGAATATATTTATTATAGTTAATAAAGAATAATATTTAGTCTCCTATCTAAGTCTATAAAATATAGAAATATAGCCTTATATTATTTAATAAAGCCTGAATTTATAGATAATAAAGTTAACTTTTATATAAAATATAAGATAGGTATAATTTCTTAGGGTAGGTTTTTAATAGTATTATTAGTAAGGATATATATTAGTAGTTATAGAGAATAGCTCTAGTATACTAACGCTAAATATAATTAGTCCTATATACTATAATATAGTATCTAAACCGTATAGTATTATTACTAAAACGCTCCTAAAACTACTAGTTCTAATTATTACAAGATACTATTTAGTTTTATCCTTTTCTTTCTTTATTTACTTAAGTCGAGATTATAGAATATATAGGATATTCGCCTAAAGATAGCTGTAAGACCTACCCTTCCTATTTAAAAAAATCCCTAATCTTAAATAAGTAATAGCTAGACTAACCGTCAAGTCGGGATTTAGTACTAAGATTTAGTACTAACTGAATACTCGGGTTAGGGTCTTAGTACCAACTTGAATACTCGGTACTATCTATTAGTACTAACTCGCTAAGGCCTTAATACCTTAGCGAATCGGGTTAACCCGACTTAAATCGCCAAGGTATTACTAAGACGCCAAGCCCCTAATAAAATAGTAAGAGATCCTAAAATTTTTCTAGATTTACCCCTATACTAAAAATAGATTTTTTTTAATTAGAATTTTAATACCCCCTTTAGTTCCTAAGGGATATATATTACCTTTTTATATTACCTTAAAGAATTACCTAGATTAGGCTAGGTAATAATAATAATAATACTTAGTAATATAGTAGTAAATTATAGATATAATAGTAAATATTACTATAAAAAGAAAATATTACTAATATTATAGTTATTATCTTCCTAGAGATATATACTACCTTTTTATATTACCTTATTTACTTTTAAGAATTCCCTAGGTAATAATAATAATAATACTTAGTAATATAGTAGTAGATATAATAGTAAATACTACTATAAAAAGAAAATATTACTAATATTATAGTTATTATCTTCCTAGAGATATATGTTACCTTTTTATATTACCTTATTTACTTTTAAGAATTCCCTAGGTAATAATAATAATAATAATAATAATTAGAAAAAAAATAGAAAATATAGTAAGAAATACTACTAAAAAAAGATAATATTACTAGAGAAAATATCTTAGCGATTCGAGTTAACACTTCGGTACTAATACTTAGTACCTATCTAGGTACCGACTCGAGGTACTTAGTACCTACCTTAGTACCGACTTAAGGTACTTAGTACTAGATTTTAGTATTGAATCGCTAAGACTTGAGTCAGGTACCCGACTCGAGTTTAAAGTACTAACTCGACGCGGTTAGTCTAGTAATAGCTCTAGCTTACTTATAAGATCTAGATACTAAGGGTAGTAAGAGTATCTAGTAGATTATTAGTAGCTATACCGTCTCTATATACTTACTACTAAGGTACTTTAGATATAAGCTATAATACTTCTATTTCTTATCTTATAAAATACACCGAATTAGTCTAATTTATTTAGATACTTTCCTAGATATCTATAAGGCTAGTTTTAAGGCCTATTAATAACTTTGTAAATATAAGTCTTAACTCTACGACGTAGAATTCCTATTTATAAAGGCTATCTAGCTAGAATTAAAAGTTAAGATCTTTTAGAAGGTCCTTAAATAATCTAATAATTCTACGTACTAACTAGTTACCTCCTAATACCTCTAGTATATTTAAGGTAATAGTTATATCTTCGTATTTAATATATCCTCTTACTACCACTAAATAGTTTTAACTACTATAAATATAGCGCTAGAGTAACCTAAGATATTATCTCCTAATAGTATAGACTAAGGATTTCCGGTTAGGGAATTAGTATAGGTCTTAGTTAAGAGAAGTAAAATAATCTTTGAAAATAGAGACTATTATAGTAAAGTCGTGGAATTTTATATTCTACTATTATATTATAGGTATTTACCCCTTTATTAGAAGTAAAGGAGTTTCTTAAGCGTTTTCTAGTAAGAAAATTTTCGATCTATAAAAGGCTAAACTTAAACCGGCTCTTATAGCATTAGTATATTAAGCTAAGTACTCGTTAGAGTTTTAAATTAATTAGAGTACTATAGGTAGGGGCTTACAAATTTTTCTCTAATTAAACTATTAGCTAACTTTTTAAAAAAATAATTTAGGGTAGGGATATATTAATACCTTTTACTAAATTAGATATATACTACTAGTAATAGGCTCTTAATTTATATATCTAGGATACTTCTACCTATCTACTATCTAACTCCTTAAATACTTTTACTATCTTTAAAAGGAATAACTTCTAAAAGTAGCTTTTATTTAGGTAGAAGTTAATAGTATAACTTAGATAGAAAGTATTAACTAATTTAATAGGCCTACTAGATACTATAATAGTCTCTATCTTATTAGTAACTCTAATTCCTTTACTATAATATTACGTCTCCGTAAATTCTTTTAGGGGTTACTATATATAAAGTATAATATTAGGCTTCTTTTAACAGATTATCTACAGGAAGATTTTATACGTATTTCTTATCTCTATTAGATATCCCTTATATCGGGGCCGTTTTAGATAGAAAGGAAAGGTATTAAAGTAACTAGTCTTCTAAAGACTAGAGTAGCTAATTAGCTGTAGAATATTATTAACCTAGTAAAGCGTTAGGTATTTTTTTTTAATATTCTTATAGTCTGCTATATATTACTAGGTTAGTACAGGTTATAATAAAGCGATTACTATTCCCCCCTACTATATTAGGCTAGCAAGGTATCTAGCGAACCTAATACTATATTTTAAACTTACAAGAGAACGGCTTTTAAACCGATTACTCTTATATCTATATTATTTAAGTATTAATTAATAACTACCTAATACTATTTAGGAGGGTTCTTAAAGCTATAAGGATAGTAAAGGCTTTAGCTAGTAGTTAATAGGTATACTAAAGTACTAGTCCCAGGCTATTATATTATCTGACATTGCTTTTCACGTAAATAGCTAAGCTATAAGTAATCTTAAGCTAAACGTAGGAGATTTAAAGCTAGTAGGTAAAGAGGTATTATGAAGAAAGTCGCTAGTCCTACTAAGGGGCTATTAGAAGGTTTTCTTAAGGGCTATACTAAGGTACTAACTTAGCTATACCTATAAAGATTTCAGTATATAAATACCTTTATAGCTAGTACTTCTCCTTTATATATTATATACTTTATCCTTAATATAGTACTTTTCATCTAATTATACTACGTAGTAGTTATACCTTTTAATAGGTACCTACCTAAGCCTAAGCTAAATATAGTCTATATAGGGATAATTAGCTACTACTTATTTCCACCCCTATTTATTCTACGCCTAGCGCCTGGAATTAGTAAAGTCTAACTCTAGGTATTACTCTAGGGTGACTCTTATAATCTTTTAGGCTTAAGTATCTACTTTCTATATCTTACTAATAAGTTAGTATAAGAAGAAACTTTTAGTATAAATATTATAGTAATTACTTAGAAAAGTATCTTTATAACTAAAACCTTAGTATTAAAACGCCTAGGTAAGGCTTTATAACGCGTGGATTAAATAGGGGTAAGAATAAGTAAGTTAGCTAATAATTTATACGAATAGATTAATAAATACCTTACTTAATTACAGAGGAGTTCTTAGTCTATTTAGTATAGACTAACCGTTTTTTTAGTACTTAGGGGTTATTTTTAGTATTAACTCGAATTACTTAACTACTTACAGCTAGCTTATACCCTATATAGGTTTAGCGTTATATAACTTTATAAATTCGATTCTAAATTTAATTCCTTACGGTTAGTCTAATTTAGTAATATTATAATATACTTAGAGTTATTCTAACTAGTATAAATATAATAAAATAGATAACTACCTTCTATTATCTAAATATAAACGATTAACCTAGATTCTAGTTATAGTTAATCTACTCGTCCTTATCTAAAGGACTATACCGCTTTTAAATAACTATATTATTTCAGCCCTAACTAAAAAATAGTTATATAGATATAATTCTATCCTTATCTTTATCCTTATCTATACCCTAATACTTATTTATTATCTAATTTACTATATTTAGAAGTAAATTACTATCTAGTATCTTGTTTGTAACTATAATTAGACTAACCGTTTTTTTAGTACTTAGGGGTCATTTTTAGTATTAACTTGAATTACTAAACTACTTACAGCTAGCTTATACCCTGTATAGGTTTAGTATTATATAACTTTATAAATTCAATTCTAAATTTAATTCCTCGCGGTTAGTCTAACTATAATATCTTAAAAACCCTATTTTAATATAATTTAATAAGAAAGATAATAAAAAGGATCTAGATTTAAAGGGTATAAGGAGAATAAAGTATTTAGAGTACCTACTACATTATTATAATATAGTATAGCTATCTCTTTATAATTATCTAATATTATTATTAGTCTACTTATAAGGATAATCTCTTCCCCCCTACGGATAGTTATAATAGTAGGTAAGGAGAATATCTCCTAACTATTAATTAGGAATTAGACCTACGAGCGCGTAACCGGCTTAATAGTAGGGTTTATAGGGTTGTAGATTATACTACTAAGACGCTTAGAGAGTAGGCTTTTTACGGGTACGGCTAAGGTCTAGGTTATATTAGTATTATTTAGTAGTAGAGAGGATAGTATATACCTAATAGCTAACGGATAGAATAATAAGAATAGTAAGAGTAGAAAAGATTATTCTAACTAATAGAAAATAGATATACTATATATACTTAGAATTTATTTATAGGGGTATAAGTAGTTATAAGATTAGGGTAAGTAGGAGTTATAAGTTTATAAGAATAGTAAGATTTATACTTAATATATTCTTATATAGATCTATCTATAATCTATAAAATCTATTTCTACCTATTATCTAATTATAGCTCTAGTAGCTCTATTTATTACTTATATACCTCCGTTTAAAGTTCTAGAGATTCAGTCTACAGCTACTTTAAGAAAGAGGCCGGAAAAAATAGAAGTATCCTAAAGTAGAGTAACAGGCTTTATAAATAGTAACTAAGAGGAGTTCTTTTAGTAGTACCCGCTTCCTTAATATATAGGTAATAAGTAATATACTTACCTCCTTTTATCTCCCTAATCTCTTTCTATATCTTATCTACTTTTAGTAATTACTCCCGCTAGCTACTTACTCTTCAAAATCAGGGTTATTATTTATCCTATAACTATAGAGATCGTTTTATAAGAGAGATATATAGAGTAGGAAGGGCTAGGTTAGTATAATTAAAAGTACTATTAGGAACTAGACTAGGAGGCTAGTTCCTAAGGGCTAGAATAGATAGTATAAACTACTAGCGAATAGGTAATATTATAATAATAGACTTAATACTCTAGTAACTTTATAGTTATAAAAGAACTAATCTCTACCTTCTAAGGAGGTAGGGGGAGGACTATCTAAATACCTCTTATAAAAGCTACCTAGCCTCTTAGATATTAAGATAAAAGGATATCCGTTAGGATAATAAGAAGCTAATTAGTAAGCCGTAGTTATACTAACTAGATATATTAAGATATCCTAATAATTACCTCTCCTTTAAGGCTATTTATCCCTAAATACTAATTATTACTATTTATAATAGGACTTATGAAAAACCTTTTAAACCCTAGTAGGGAAAATAAGGGAAAGAGTTCTAAGGATAGTAATAAGGTAGTAACGGTAATATACTATTAATATTATATACTACTAATATATAAAAGCCTCTATAATTATAATAATATTAATAATAAAATATAATTATTAATTAAGTTTATTATTATATTACTTTATAAACGGGTAATATAAATAAATAATTATAGAAATTAGGTAGTAATATTATACTATTAAATTATATAGTTAATATATATAATATAGTATATAATAAAGTTATAATTTATTTACTTTAACTTCTTTTATAACTACTACTATTAATACTAACCTATTATAAGTTACTTTAAGTTATATCTTAATATATTAATAATAGAAGCTAATATATTTAATATTAATACTATTAATACTTTATAAGCTAACTACTATTAAAGTATAAATATAATATAAGGATTAATTATTAATATAATACTATATATTAAATAGTTTAATAATAATAATAATAATTAATATAAGTCTTAAACTAATATCCTTTACTATTCTATATATAATATTACCTTATAATAGACTTTAATCTTCTTTAATTATATTATAAGTATATTACTTATAAATTACTTTATTATATAAGTCTATTATAATATATATTTAAGGACTTTATTAATATCTTATTATATTATATTTCTTTTAAATTATTTTTATACTCTTTATACTTAAAGGTATTTATATTAGCTAACTCTTATAATAGATAGTCTAACCCTTATACTACCCTACTCTCCCCTATTATACTATTAGGGTAGTAGCTCTCCCTAGGCCCTATTACTTATAATATACTAAGTACCTAGGTTTAAACTCTAAGTTATTATATAACTATAAAACTAATAAGGCTTATAAGAGGTATTATTATCTTTATAAGAAATATTATTTAATTTATAATAATAAGATTTAAATATACTTTACTTATAACATATTAATAAGTTATAAATACCCCTTACCTTTTATATTTATATATTTAACCTACTTATTTATAGCCTTATTATCGCCCTTTACGGTAAAAAGTTACTTTATTATATTACTTTTATAATACGCGTTACCGCCTTTACCCTTAAAGTATAAATAGTAGTTTATTTAAGGGAGCGTAGTAAAATACTTTTATATAAGTTATAAACCTCTAATAAATTATTATACCTTAAGGTAAAGGTAAGTAGTCGCGTAGCTATTACCTTTAAGGATATTTTAAATATAATAAGATAATAGGTAAGTCTTTTTATTAATACTTCTTATAATATATAATAATACTTTTATAAGAGGGATTAACTACCCTTATTATAATAAAGATTAATAAGGACTTAAGGGAGGTAAGTATATTATTAAAGTATTCTACTATTTTTATATAAGTTAATTATATATTAAGAGGATAATAATAATAATAATAATAATAAAGGGATAGGAGAGATAAAAGAGAAGGATAAAGATAAGGAGATAGAAGATATTATACCTCCTACTATTATATTACCTACCCCTACTACTACTACTCCTAGCTATCCCTCTTATAATAGTAGTATTACTAGCGCTTCCGCCTCTACTTACTACCCTTACGCCCTTTACGCCCCTTATATTCCCGTTCTTATATCTACTTTTATACCTACTCCTATACCTACTCTATTTATCCCTTTTAGGGATATTACTTTATCCTTTAATTTATCTTTTCTAGTAGCTTCTTCTTCTTCTATAACCTCTAGGTTATTATAATATACTCCCCTTATAAAACTTTAATATTATACCTTTAAATAAAGATTCTTTTTTTAATTTATAAAGATTTTCCCTTTAATTAAATTCTTTTCTTATCTTCTTTTTTATTAAAATCTCTATTATATAAATATAACTTATAACTTACCTTATATAAATTAACTTTATAATTAAATAGTTCTATTATAATTATTATATATTAGCATTTTATTTATAATATTCCTTTATAATATATATATTATTATATTCCTTTTATAAGTCTTTTATATTTATATCCTTAATAAATATTTATTAATTATATTCTATTTTATAATTAAACTACTTAATTAAGTAGTATTAAATACCTTTATTTTTTATCTTATCTAGAATTTATTCTACCTTATAATATTCTTTATTATTTATAAGTTTTAGAGGAGGTATAAATAGCTATTTACCTTTATTAAGATAGCTTTAATATAGTTCTAATAAGGAGATATAAAATATAAGATAGATTCTTTATATTATTAAAAGACTTAAGTAGTACGCTTAATATCTAATTACTTCTACTACTTTAAAGGGACTTATATACTTATATAATAACTTTCTATCTAATTTCTTTTACTTTAAATTTTTTATAATTAATATTACTAGTTTTCTTATTATATAAGACTTTAAGATATAAAGTTTATTATAAAACTTTATAACTTATACTTAAATAATTTGCTATTAATTAGCTAGTATTTCTCTTACTTTTAAAAGGTTTCTACGCGGTCTTTTATTATAAGTATACCCCTTATAAGGAGTTATCCCTAACTTTATCTTTTATATATAGATTATATCTATATATTATATAGAATAGTAAATAATCTAATATAATATATAAATTTAGCTATTAGGCGTAATATAACTTAATTATCTTATTCTTTATTTAAAAATACCTTAAGATAGTATTTTAATATTTAATTTTAGTATTTAATTTAGCTATCTATTTATAAATAAAAGGTAGTACTTAATTATCTCTTTACTTTTATATAATAGTAGACTTCTAACTAATAGGTATTTATAAATAATACTATAATATAATATTTTTAAATAAGATTTTAGCTAATTTAATAGTAATATAAGTACTCGTAATTAAAAGGTATTAGACTATCTTTATATACCTATTAATAATTATAAGAATAAAATTTTATATAGAATTTCTATATTTACTAGGTAGTAAGCTTATAATAAAATTTATAAAAAGTTCTTATAAAGGCCCTTTTAGTTATAGTTATAATATTATATTATTATAAGGTTTATATTTAGAAGCTTTTACTCTTTAATATATTTTATAAGTTTAAATATATAGCTTAGTATCTATTAATATTCTACTCTAATAATACTTATATTAAAGTAACTCTAAGGTTTTTTATAACTTAAAATAACTTATTAAAGTATTATTATAATATCTTATAATAATTTCTATATATAATACTAAATTATCTAATATATAGAGTACTCCTAATAATCTTATAAAATTAACCTTCTAAGGCTATTTAATAGTACTTTACTTAGAAGTTATATACTTTACCTTATCTTTTTATTTAGTAATAAATAGATTATTATATTATAATAAGAAGATAAGTTCTTTTAAGGATTTTAATCTAACTTTATAAGCTATTTTAAGTCTTATAACTACTCTTATTAGTATTTATAAGATATATTATTTATAACTAATAACCCTAGTAATAGGATTAAGTAGTTATACTATTATATTATATTAATACTAAGAAGGTAGCTTTATACGCCTTCTATCTAAGTTTTTAGGCTTAGTTAAGGGTTTCCTAAGCCCTCCTAAGCTAGATAAGTTTATATACTTACTTATTTCTTCTAGCTACTTTTAATTAGAGATAATACTTCTTAAATTTACTAGCTTATTTTATAAAGTAGGTAGGAGCTAGTTAAATAATATCTTAATATTATTATAGTTAGGCCTATATAATAGAGTATTTATAAGATTCTTCTTACTAGGTTAATATTTAATATTAAAGTTATATATAACTAAATAAATAGCCTATTAAGCTTAATAACTATTTAACTACTTTACTTATATAAATCCCCTAAGATTATTATAGTTTATAAGTACTTTAATAGTATAATAACTACCTTTTATATAGTATTACTATTACTTAAAGGCTTTAATAATTACTAATAGCTCTTAATTATATATCTTATACCTAGTCTTAGTAGGAATTAATTTATAAGACTAGAAAGCTACTAGATACTAAGCCCTATTATTATCCTCTTCTAATAAGATAGTAGTTATAATAAAATCTAATATATCTATTTTAATCTAAATTTTCTTATTAGGATTAAAATATATAAGGATAGGTATAATTATAAAAATATAATATAAGTTATAAAACACCTTCTCCTTATTAGTACCTTATATAAATAGTCCTAACTTCTTTCTATCCTTACTACCTTTTAAAAGGCTAGTTAAGGGGGATACTATTTATAAATAGTAGTATATAAAATACTAATAAAAGTTTATAAATTCTAAGAATACTTAGACTTCCTAATATATAATTAATACTAGTTAGTCTTAGATAGTAAAGACCTTATAACTATCTATTAATATACTAGTAGTACTTATAATAAATTTAAGGAACTTTATTAAATTAGTATAAAATTTATATTTCTTTTAGTTTATATAAAGTTAAAAAAATTTTAACTACTTAAGTACCTAGTAGATATATTATATAAGTAATATCTACTAGACCTACTAAAACTCTATTTATATAGGCTTAAAAAGTTACTAGGGTATTTACTAACTTAAATAGTATAATTATATATTTAAAATAGCTATATTATATATAAAATACTATCTTCTACTTATTACCCTTATAAATATAAATCTTATAATAGGTATCTTTAAAGTCTAACTTAATAAATATCCTTATACCTTATTAGTAATTAAGTATTTTACTAATTAGAGGGAGAGGATAATAATTCCTTATTATTACCTTATTTATCTTATAATAGTTAATATATAATTATAAGCTATTATCCTTCTTTAATATAAATAAAATAGGAGCCTTTATAAAGTTAATAGACTCTTATATCTAGACTAACCGCGAGGAATTAAATTTAGAATTAAATTTATAAAGTTATATAACGCTAAACTTATATAGGGTACAAGCTAGTTATAAGTAGTTTAGTAATTCGAGTTAATACTAAAAATAACCCCTAAGTACTAAAAAAACGGTTAGTCTACTTATATCTAACCCTTTAACTTAGTATTATCTAGGTAGATATATATAGTTTCTAACTCCCTTTATAATAAATTATAGATAGGCTTATAAGGTAGTTTATAATTATCTATATTAATAATATAGTCCTTAGGCTTAAATAGGGGTAGTTATCCTACCTCCTTATTTAAAAAGATATCTAAAAAGTTATAAAGACTTTTAGGTAGCTCTAGTATATTACTATTAGAGCTCTAGGTTTTCGCTTAGAATAACCTAGTATAAATAATAGTATAAATTACTAATTCGCCTTTAAGGGTATTTATAAATACTTATAACTCTAAGATAGATATACTAATAGAGTCTAATAGAAATTACTACTTTTAACTCCCTAGATCTACCTATACCCTCGCTTCTAATAAGGTAGGTATACTAAGAACTATTAATAACCCCTTCTTATTAATTATATAAGATATACTAGTATATTAACCTAGCTATCCCTAGCTATTAATTAAATAGTACTCTACTTAGTACGTATTATAATAATAGATTAACTAACTATTTATCTACTTAAGAATTAATAGCTAGTAATTCTTTAAAGGCTTTAGATTATATTACTTAGTAAAGCTTTAAGAGATAATATTAATCTCCGCCCCTATATTTATTAGGAAGTCTATATAATATTATATACCCTATATATTAATAGCGCTACTAATATTTAAATTATAAACTAATAATAAACCCCTTTTAATAAGTAAACGCCTTAGTATTAAAGTTTAAATAAAGGTACACTTTCTTTTTTTAGTTTAGTAGTCCCTTTTCTAATAATATTAATAGGTATTATATTTAAGTTCCTAGGTATCCTAGGCCTATAATAGTTCCTATTATAGTACCCCTTCTTCTTATAATTAAAATATATTAATACTTCCTTAATATCTAGTAGCTTATTATAGCTATTAATAGGTTAAATACTTCCTACTTTTATAAAAGGATTAATACCCCTATTTTAACTTCCTTTCCTCTTTTAACCTTTATACTATCTATTAGAATAATCCCCTTTTTTACTAATATAACTATTACCTGCTATTATTCTAGTATAATACTACTAGTTATTCTCTAATTAAGTAGTAAGGGTAATTAGGCTTTCTTAAATTATAAGGAGGTCTTAATAGTTTATAAGGCCCTTTTAAAGGTCTAGGCGTAATTTTATAAAGAAGTTAATCCGCTAATATTCCTTTAAAAAGGGAGGGATTTATAATTTAATCCTATTTAAATATATATTAAAGCTTTATATTAATTAGTTAGAGTTCTATTATATATTTAAGTATAATTATATATTATAAAGCTAGTAGCTTACTAGGTCCTTAATAAGGTTTAATAAATAATAAGTAAAGTACTTCTAAGTAACTACTCTTCTTAATAATATCTTTTTATAATAATCTTATAATTTAATAGGTTTACCTTTTAAGAACTATATAGCCTAAGTAACCTTTATAAACTTAGTTAGGAATTTATTAGGTATTAATTAGAATATAATATCTATAGCTTAATACTATTTCTTATACTTATATATATTCTTCCCCTTATAAAAGGGTAAGTCCTTAGGCTTTAAGCGGCTCTTAAGGTATCTACTATTAAGCTCTTCTAACTAGTCTCTAGTAGACTAACTTAAGGTAAAACTACTAAAACTAGAGCTTATCCTAGGGTCTAATATACCTTATATATTAGTACCCTAATTTATAGGGTATTAGTTCTCTACTAGGCCTAGTCTTAACCCTTACTATATCTAGACTAACCGCGAGGAATTGAATTTAGAATCGAATTTATAAAGTTATATAACGCTAAACCTATATAGGGTATAAGCTAGCTGTAAGTAGTTTAGTAATTCGAGTTAATACTAAAAATAACCCCTAAGTACTGAAAAACGGTTAGTCTAACTATATCCTACCTAGTAATCCGCTAGCGCCTTACTATAAATCTAGTAGGGCCTTATCTACTTCTACTTATAAGTAAGCTACCCTTTTTTAGATACCTTAAAACTTTCTTTCCTTTATTAACTACTACTCTTTAATTTTAGTAGTAGTAATAAGTTTATTAAGTATAATAGTACTAGTAAAGGTCTTATTAGAAATCTTATTATTAAGTATATTATTTACTACTTTAATATCTCCTATATTAGACTCTAATATTACATTAATTTTATTATAATAGACTTCTAATCTATTTTTATCTCGCTTAGTATTAAATATCTTTATATTACTATACTATTATAATCTAGACTATCCCCCTTTAAAGGTAGAGAGATTAGAACTATTAGAAACTAAACTAGGAGGCTAGTTCCTAAGGGCTAGAATAGATAGTATAAACTATTAATAAATAGGTAGTATTATAATAATAGACTTAATACTCTAGTAACTTTATAGTTATAAAAGAACTAATCTCTATCTTCTAAGGAGGTAGAAGGAGGACTATTTAAATACCCCTTATAAAAGCTACCTAGCCTCTTAGATATCTAGATAAAAGGATATCTATTAGGATAATAAGAAGCTGATATAGTACCGCTAGGATATTACTAGTAAACCGTAATCGTACTAACTAGATGTATTAAGATATCCTAATAAGTAGTAGGAATAGAGTAAGGGAGGGTACAGATATAGAAGCTAGTAATAAGAGAGTAAAAAAAGATTAAAGATATAAGTTAGTAGTATTAGAAAAGTAGTTATTTCTATTAAGGCAGAGGAAATAAGTAGAATATAGGTAAAGAAGTTATAAATAGTTAGATTTTAAATATAATAAAGTTTTTACTATCCCTTAGTACTAGTAATAATATATTTAGTCTACCTTACTTTATAGTCTAAATATTATCTAGATGTAATATATTACAGTAAATCTATATTTAATAGGATACTTTAATTATAACTTAATAATTACTAGAGTCTCTTTTTATATACTATTATATTTTAGGCCTAATAGTAGCTATCTTTTAGTTTACCTTTAGGCGGCTTAGTTTAGGTAATTAAAAGTTATATATAAGAATAGGCGTACCTCTAGTATACTACTTTTAATTAAGATTAGTAGAAAAGAAACTCCTTTTTATTAGGCTATATCCGCCCTTAGCCTTTAAACTTCTCGTCTATAATATACCTACCCTAAAATTATTATACTTAGACTAAGGATATAATAGTATATTTTAGCTTTTATCTATTTTATTAGGACCTAATCTATAAAATACCTATTTCTATATAAGTATTTATATTATTAGACTAACCGCGAGGAATTAAATTTAGAAATAAATTTATAAAGTTATATAACGCTAAACCTATACAGGGTATAAGCTAGCTGTAAGTAGTTTAGTAATTTAAGTTAATACTAAAAATAACCCCTAAGTACTAAAAAACGGTTAGTCTATATGTTATAGTAGTTTTATAGTTAAAAGAAACTTATATTAGTAATTAGACTACTACTATCCTTTCTATCCCTATTAAGCTCCTCGAATATACCTCTACTAAGTTTATTTTCCTTAATATAATCGACTTTAGTATTTAATATTACTAATATATTATAGCTAATAATAATTTTTTTCGCCCTATCTTAGTTATAGCTAGTACCTACCTATTAATCTATCTACTTTATAGCGCCCGTATAAGGTAGGACTTTATAATCCTAGATACCCTTCTTAAAAGAACCTTTATTAACGCCGTAAAAAAGTTTTCTTATACCGTCCGTCTATTAGAAGGCGTAGCCGTAGAGCGGTATACCTAATGTAATCTTATTAGCCGGTACGCCGGCCTTAATATAGTCTCTAATATTAGACTTTATATAGAAGGGAGTAGAGGGTAAGTTCTCTATTAAAGGATATAGATTAGCTTAATACCTAGTAATATTAGTAAAGGAGCTAGCGTAGTTATAAGCTATTAAATTAAAGAAATCTAGGTAAGTAACTATATTAGTAAGCTTTAGTTTATTATATTTCTATAGGCTAGTAAGGGAGGTAACTATAAGGAGTAATTTACTACTACTATATTAAGCTATATATATATTAAGTATTTATAAGAGATTAGTAGATCTTTATTTAAGCTATATTAATTCTTTAACTTATACTACGAATAGCTTTAAGGAGGTTAATAATCTTATAAGCTTAGTTCTTATCTACTAGATACTCCTAATTAATATTAATACCTATACCTTATAAATAATAACCTATTATAGTTCTTAGGATAATTTACTATTAAATCTAAGATCTTTTATTAGTATTACAGCTATCTTAGTAAATTTAGTACGCCCCTTATTAGATAAGGTAGGTGTTAGGAAATTTCTAGAGTAGGTCTATCTACTAATAGAAAGTAATATCTTAAGGGAATAGTTCTTCTTCTTAAGTAAAAATAACTGTTAAATATAACTATAGATATTATTACTATTATTATTCTAAGAATCCCTAGAATAATATTTATTATAACTGTAATTATTAATATAGTAAAGTGGTAAAAGGTTATAGAGAAGGGAAGCTTCTCGCAGGCCTAAGACGTGCCTGCGGAAGGCTTCCGCTCTCTGCGCTACTAGCTAGCTATATAGCGATAATTATAATAGATACTAGTAAATAAATAATACTATTATCCCGATAGTAAAAGTAAGAATATTAGTAAAACAACTACTTAGGCCCTAAATAAGGCCCTTTATATTATAGCCGATTAATTACTATTAATATTATTAAACTCTGTTACTAAGTTAATAGCGTTTCTTATTAACTCCCTTTCTAATATCTAGTAGTCTTCCTTAGGGCTAGAGTTCTTCTACCTAATAAGGTATTTAGTAGCCTATCTACGGCTATAACGTATCTATCTCTTACTAATTAACTTCTTAATTTCCTATTCCTCCTTATCTTGTCCCTTTATAATAACTGGTATAGTAGGGCGTCGACGTTAGTACGGGTTATTAGTAGGGTCTATAGTAGGCTCTAGATAGGTAATAGATATAATATTATAGATCCTTATATTATTAGGAAGGGCGAGTTTATAGGCTAAGCGACTAACCTATCTAATTATTTAAAATAGCCCGACTAATTATTAGCTAGTTTTCCTAGACTAGATAGCTAGGATATAGTAACCCTTATAGAGACGTAGATATATTATATCTCCCACCTTAAAGTATATTAGGGCGTAGTAGGTATTATAGTATTCCTTTATCTTTATAACTATAAAGGTAATAGCGTCTTTAGTATTAATATAAGATAGCTAATACTTATTTATCTTAACTAGTTAACTAGAATATACTAGTATTATATTAATAAGGGCCTTATTATAGAAGCCTTTAGTAGGGTTATTATAGAAACCTTTAGTAGGGTCCTCTAATTATAAAAGGTCTAGTAATTCTCGAGTCTTAAATCTATATAAGACCTAAGTAGGTACTAGACGGGTAGAGCTATATTTCGTAGAGTTATTTAGTAAAGCCGATATCCTATTAATAATTAAGGGCTACTACTAGGAATCGTCTAGAGTAGTAATATAATACTAGAGGGCTATCTTATCTATTTAGTTTATATACTCCGATATACTATTAGTTTATAAATACTAGGCTATTAAATAGAGGAGGCTTACTTTTAATACTAAAAAGATCTGCTTCTATATTTAACTAATAAACTTTTAATCCTAGTTAGAAATAATAGCCCTTAGTACGCCCTAATTTAAAAGGGCGAGACGGTTAATTAGTTTAGTAGCCTAATCTTTTCCTAACCACGTATTCTTACTAGGAATTAGGGTAATTACCTTTAAGAATTTATTGGTAACTAATATAATTAAGTTAAACCCGTTAATTAAATAGGGTAAGGCTAGAATAAAATCTATAGTAAGTGTATAAAACGGCTAGGAAGGTATTAAGATTAATTATAAAGACTTATAGGGCTAATATCTTAGGGTCTAATTTAATTAATAATATAGATAGTATTAGATGAATTTATAAAGCTTTATTACTATATTATAAATATAAAGTCCCTTAGTTAGATATTTATAAGTCCGGGTATAACTTAAATATCCTATCTTATTATAAGTAAGTTAGAAGACTTCCTTCTCTAGCAGAGATAGGATATATAAATAAAGGCCTATTTTATTATTATTAAAATAGAGTAACTTATTAATTATATAATATGGTAGCTTAGTAGCGTTACTACTTAAGGCTTTATTCTCCTTTATTATTAATATTAAGCGTGCCTAACGCGGCTTAATAAGGCCCTTAATTAGATATTATTTAAAGTTAGGGCTTATTTCTACTAGACTAACTAGGAAAGCCTTTACTAGTATAGCCTCGAGTAAGTCCCTAGCGTTAGCTGGGCGGTATTTACGAGTTACTTACCTAGAGAGAGCATCTAGAATAATATTAGACTTTCTAGGTTTATAGTAGATATCTAGTTAAAAACGTTATAAATATTTAGAGGTAAAAATAAGATAAAGGTTTAATTTTTTTACTAAGATTATATTTAGACTTATCTAATAGGCTATTAATATAGCGGCTAAATAATTAGTATAAATAATAGTTACCTATTTAGTAGCCTTAATTATATACCTAATCTTCTTTACTACCTAGATAATCCTAGTAATTTCTAGTTTAATTAGCTAGTATTATATCTTAGCGTTAGTAAGTAGACAGCTAAGGAAAAGGATTAGTAGGTAAGACTTCTATCTAGGAAAATCCCCTACTAAAGCCTATATTAGACTAATAACGTAATATATATATACTCTAAACCTAAACTCCTTACTAGCGTTAAGATCTATAAATAGCTAGAGCTTTTTATTAAAATAATAGAGAATTATTAGGCTAGTAAATAGTTTTTAGAGCTAATAGAATATATTAAGCTCCTTTAGCGTAGGTTTATTAAGATAAGTTCTACGGGCTAACTTTTTATAAGTATTACCCTAGATACTAGATAAAGGCCCTTATTATACAGTAGTATCGCGAATAGACTTATTTAGATAAGTCTTTTATAACTAAAGGGGTTTTATAATAGTAGTATAGAAGGTAATATATTAACGTAGATACCCCGTTAAACTAAGGTACTATTTTAGGGCTGTTAGGTTAATTAGGAACTATAAGTTAGTAATAGTAGCTAATTTCTCTTCTACTATAGCTAATCCTAGAGCGTCTACTTTTTAACTAAGGAGGTAGATTAATAGGAAGCTAAGAAACGATTTCTTAGGTAATAAATAAATATTTATATTATTAAGAGCCTAGAATACCTAGTTAAGATAGTTAAGGTATTCTTCTAGAGATCTTAAAAAGATAATAATATCGTTAATATACGTATAATAGAAATATTAAAACGGCTAGAGAATTCTATCTATTATATACTATATATAAGCTAGGGAGTTATAGTATCCTATAACTAGGACGTTAAATAACTCTTAGCCTTAATAACTAGCTATTATAAGATAATAATAATATAACTTATTAATAGACTATTAATAAAAGAAACTCGCCGCGTTAATAGTATTAATATAAGTAGTACCTTTTAGTAGAGCTAATATCTTAGCTTATAATAGGATAGGATATATTTCTAGTATAGTAATTTTATTCAAGGCTCTAATATCTACTATTATACGGCCTTTATAAAGGCCGTCTATAAATTACTTCTAGATTATAAAATATAGAAATAAAAATAGGGTTAACTCCGTCGTCTAGTCTATTCTACCCTATTTATATAGCTTATTAAATTTATTATTAATAACTTCTTTATCTACCTTCCCTAGGGGATAAACCCTAGCCTAGCTAGGTTTATAGATTTCTAGCTAGTTATCTATAAGCGGGATATCTATCTATTAAGACTCCGGGATATATATTATAATCCTAGTATCTTATTATAAGTTTAGGTATTTATTAATAACGTCCCTTAATAAGGCCCTTATTTAAGGGGTACTATAGACTATTACACCTAATAGGTAAGAAGACTCTATCTCTAGGGCCGTAGAAGACTCTATCTCTAAGGCCGTAGTAGTAGGTACTATTGCTATAAATACTATAATAGCGGTAATAAGACGTCGGAGATTAGTTTTAACCTAGTTAGCTACCTTAACCCTTTTAAGGGGCTAGGTAGTAAGGTTATTATAGAAGGCTTTTATAAAGAAGTAATTAGGAGTATTATACTTAGTAACCTAGCTAAGTCTCCTATTCTTAGCTAACTTAATTTTACTATTAGTATTATTCCTAATAAAGATATAAGATATCTTATAGTTAATAACGTAGGCGTAGACGGAGAGGTCTTCTAGCTTATCTAGCTTAAAGATTAAGTCTTAATCCTTTAAAAGATTAAGCGACTAATAACGGGGGCCTATAATTTAAACTTATTTATTATTATAGGGGCTAATAATAATATTAGCCTAACTAAATATTATAGTATTAGTATAAGTTCCTTTCTTAGAGACTTTAATAGGGACTTTAAGGTTTTAATAAGAATATATTATTATTAAATTCCTCTTAAAGTTAATAATAATACCTTTAGGTTTAAGGATATTAACCCTAATTAACGCCTTTACTAAAAGGTTATTAATAATATATAATTCTCTCTTAATAAAAGTAGTATTATCACCCCTAGGGATATATATTAATAGCGTAGTATATTTATTAGCGTTATACTTTTTACTACTAATACCTCTTACCTTTATAAGTATTAGTATTTTAGAGATTTTAGCTTATAAGAACTATTATAATAGAAACTTCCTATCTATTAGGCTTATAATATAACCTATATCTACGTAAAGCTTATATAGAGGATAGTTAAGGTCTAGGGTAAACCTAATCTAAGTAGTAATAAAATAATAGCCTCTAAAGGTATATCCTCCTAAAGTAGTCTATTTAGAAGTACTCTAAATAATAGCCTACGGAAGGCTTTAGTAGGTACTACTAACCTTAGCTACCTTAGATAATATTATAATCGTAATTAAAGCCCTTATTATATAATAATTATAGTAAATATAATTATATAAGGTATTATTAGATAAGAATATATTAGAGTATATCTAATAAGTAAAGGCTTTATTAGACGGGATTAATAGAAAATAGGTTTCAATAGTATTATCGCCCTTATAACTTTTAGGATCTTAACTATATTCCTAAGAATTATCTAGGTATTAACCTAGACTAGGGTTAGTCTAGTTCGTAGACTAATAGTACTTATCCTTATAAGTATTATATATTACCTACTCGTTATATAAGTCTTCCTAAGGATTCCTATCCTTAATAGTAGCCTAGTAGGTATAAGGCCGTTACTACGCCTAATTATATAGCTTATATAAGCAATTACCATTTAAAGCGTTTAATAGATAGCTTTAACCTAGGTTATAGTTTTAGTATTAACTCTACCTAGGTAACGCGTTTCCGTTTATAATCTATAGAGGTTATTAAGGATTAGTAATCTAAGCCTATTAAGGGTTATTATTAAAGTTTCCTTAATTATTTCTATACGGTATAAATGGTATAAATAGTCGAGTATTCTAATTATTCCTTAGGAGTATACTATTATAATTAAAACTATTACTACTAAATTAGCGTATAGGATAATTTAAATAAGAAGTATACTAAACTAATTAAGGATCTCGTTAATTATTATAGTAACTATCCTGCTTTATCTCGAAGCCTTTCTTAATAAGGCCCTTATTTCTATAAATATTAAACTAAGTATCCTTCCTATATCTAAGTTCTTTAAGGAGGCCCTTAGTTATTAATTCCTTAGTTAGTAATAATAGATCCCGACGTAATTATTCGTCTATATATTTAAATACTAGGAGGACTTAGGCTTACTCTATAGTAGTAATATTAGCGTTTTTACTATTTAGGATAATGCTAGAGATATAGTTAGCTAGATCCCGTTAATTTTAAGCGTCCTTTACTATATAGCGGATATTTTCTAGTAGACTAAGAGACTTACTAGGAGAGTCCCGAAAATATTCCTATAAAGCTATATACTATTTAGTAATACTAGTAGAGTTATTTTATAGCCTAATATATATAGTACGCGATAATTAGTTAGTAAACTAATTATTAGCTTTCCTAAGTAGATATAAGTCTAGATTTAACCGTATAAGAGTTAGATTTATAGTAGTAGCTTTTACTTTAACTCTATTAGTAAAGCTAAAAATATTATAATAGATATTATAGCTATCTTTAACTTTAACTAGGGGTATATTAGGATCCGGATTAAAATACCTAATATTATAAGGCTTAAACTAAGGGGTACCTACTATAATAGTAGGGTTTATAGCTGGCCCTACCGTAGGCTAATTAATAGGCTAGTTCTAATATCCGCCAGCTCTATTATTTAGGCTTTAAAAGAAAGTAGATATAGTATTAAACTATTTAGCCGTAAAACCTCTAATAAGTATATTCGCCTAGCTAGTATTATTATTATTATTTCCCCTATTATCCGCTATATCTAAAGGCTCTAGCGGATTAGGAAGTTCTAGTCCTATTAGGTAATTATAGATAGCCTCTTCTACTAAAGTTACCCTTATACCTACTAAGGATAGAATAAACTCTATTAGGGTAGGTGTTAGTAAAGTTAACCTTAGTAGTAAACGGATTAAGGTCCCTATTAGGGAGGTAGGTACTAAAGGAGGCTATTGTAAATAGTACCTCGCGGATATAGTAGCTTTCTTAAAATAATAATTTACTATATAGAACTAGCTTTTATTAATAGTCTAATTAGAAGGCTAGGATATTTCGTTAATATTAAAGAGACTAGGTTTTAAAGATAAAGACCTAGTACGTTACCGTTATTCTTATAAGGTATTAGTAGAGATATAATTAGTCTAAGGAGGTCTAAGATTCCTATTAATAATAAGTACTATTAGGAAATAACTAATATTATTAATAATAGCGGTGTAATTATACCTAATATTAATAAAGTCGTGTAATTAAATAGTAAGGATAAGGGTTTCCCTATTAGTAGCTAGGATAAGCGGTAAGTAGTAAGCGGGGAAATATCTAGGAAATATCCAAATTTACTTAGTAAAATACTAAGGTTTCTCTAAAAATCCTAATAATCTAACGAAATCCTAATACTATTAGAAGGTAGTGATATATAATAAATAAGGCTCTTATTAATTACGAGTTTTAAAGAGACTTCCGTAGATATTATTAGTTATAGAAGGCTTCTTTAGCTAGCCTAAATAAGTATTAAATAGAATAGCGTGTAGAAGACTTATAAGGACTTATACCCTAAGGCTAGTACTATAATAGCTAGTAGACTATATACGGCTTATTAGTAGTTAATAGTACTAATAGTAGCTAATACGGTGTTACTACTATATATTATAACTATAATTATTAATATAGTAAAGTAGTAAAAGGTTATAGAGAAGGGAAGCTTCTCGCAGGCCTAAGACGTGCCTGCGGAAGGCTTCCGCTCTCTGCGCTACTAGCTAGCTATATAGTAATAATCGTAATAATATTTATTAGTATCTACCTAGGGATTTATAAGATACCTGTTAATAATTAGAAATAGATAGAATATTATATTAAGAAATATTTACACTTTACTAGTATCCCTTATATTAGTAAAAGTATAAAATATATAGGTTAACTAGTTAACTAGAATTATAGAAGGCTAGTAGTTCCTCTTATAAATTCCCCTAATAGTATAAGTTAGTAATATTACTTTATACTAGTAAGATTATTAGTAATATATACTAGTTTATAAAATATATAATATTATAATAACTAATACTCTCTTAAGACTTAGGATTTATAGTTATTTTAGTAGTAGATAAATAATATAGCGAGGTGATTAAGCTAGCTAAGTATAAGAAAGAGTATTTAAAAGCTATAGCTAGTTTATCTAAATATAATAATTACTAGCTTTATTATAAAGTACTTTAAGTAATATTCTTCTAAGTTTTATAGTAGTTAAAAGGAGAAAGTCTTATACTTAATTTAATAGGAATATAATATATTATAAATTATTCGTTTTCTATCTATCTAAAAACACGGTGTTAGAATTAGGGTAAGGTACTAGAATTAGAGTAGATAGCTAGAATAGGAGTAGGGTACTAGGCTTAGAGTAGATAACTAGAAGAGGAGCTAGGTACTAGAATTAGAGTAGATAGCTAGAACGGAGTAGATAATAAAGGTACTAGATTGGGCTATAAGTTTTATAGCTACTACTAGTATTAATACCTAAAATTAGGTAGGAATACTAGCGGATATAAGGTAGTATATAGTTACTACGTAATATTATAATAGGGGAGTCGTTATAAAAGTTTATAGTTAAATATTTATATCGCTAAGTATTTATTACCCTAGATATAGATAAAGCTTAAGCCTTATTTATTATAGTAATAGTAGAAATAATTATTCCTACTAATATCCTACTTAAAGAGCTAAGGTTAGATTCTTTTACTTAGTATAGGATACTTAGTAATAGTAGTAAATATTTATAAACCCTTACCTCCTAGACCTACTTATATCGTATTAAAGATAAATTTAGTAGCTAGGACTAACTAATTAATTAAGACGAGCTAAGCGGTCTTATAATCCGCTTTTATTAAGCTTATAAATATCTTAATAAGTAACTTATTTAGGTATAAATAAGCTATTCCTTAAAGAATATTACTAGCTAGTCTTTCTTAATTATATAGAGTATCTAAATATAGATATCTTATTAAGCGTCTTAAAGATTATATATTAGTAGTTAGTAATTACTCCCTCTCTAGAAATACTTATACTAAATTAATATAGCTACTATATCTATTATAATTCCTTAATATATAATCTAGTTTATATTTATTACAGAATGTATAGGTATTCCTATTAGATATTTCTAGCTTTATTATATCTAGTATCTAGTATAATTATAATACTTTAAGTTATAATTTTAATATACTAATATATTAGGCCTCTATCTTTACTATTACTACGCTAGTATTACTATTAAGTCTTATCTTAGCTTTTTAGCGACTTATATATATAGGTATTACTAGCGTAGCTTATATAGACCCTCTTATTAGTCCTAGAGAGTAGTTAGGGTATATATATATAATTAAATGCTTAAGTAGTCTATTTAAACTCTATATATTTTAGAACCTAGTTTATATAAAAAGGGAGCTATTTACTAATAGCTTAAAAGGTCTCCCTTTAAATACTACTCTTAATAATCTACTTAACTCTAATTATACCTCTTATAAGGTTAAGTAAGATTACTCCGCGTATTAGATCCTAGAATTATACTTTTAAGGTACTAATAGTATAGTTAAAGCTGTACCTAAAATTATAAGCTACCTTATATATAACCTAAGCTAATTTAGCGAGATTATTTAGCTATAAATTATAAGCTTATACTAAAAACTTAATTAGGTATTATAAATATATACTTATACTTATAGATAGTATTTTAAAAGACCTTAAAGTTATACCTAATAGAATAAAGATAATCTCTAGTAATATAATATATTATAATTTTAGTCTTATAATATCTAACCCTCTTTAACCTTAGTCTAGAGAGGATATAACTTAAGATATACTTAAATAGAAAGCTATTAGCTTTAATTACTTAGGTAGTATAGTACTTAAAGTATTACTATATTATTATTACCTTCTTAATAAGGCTTTTTTAGATACTAATTATCTAGGTAGACTCTATTTTAAGGTTTTATTTCCTATATACTAGAATAGTAAAGATCTTAATAGCCTAAACTTTAAATCTTATATAGCCTATTCTAATACCAGCCTTAGTAGTAGTAATTACCCCCTAGGTTTTAATTCTATAATTAACTAGATCCTCCTCAAGACCTTTTATAACGTCGCCGTCTTTAAGGGTAAGGATAGCTTCTTTGCTTTTACTAATAGTAATCTAACTAGTACGTCTTAGGTCTTATTTTATTACCCTCTCCCTTTTTTCCTTCTACGAGCCTATCTAACGTTTTATATATAGGGTATAGTAGATACGGCGACGTCTTTATCACGTAGGAAGAAGGTATCCTTATAACCACGACTAAATAATATAGACCTATTACCCCTAGCTCCCTAAGCGCTAATAGTATTACCGCTAACTACTCTATCTTTAATATAAATACTATTACTAACTAATAGTCCTATAAGTTCCCCGTCCTTAATAAGATAAAACTTAATACTAACGCTAAACTCTCCGCGCTCCTAAGTAATAACCCGATTTAATCCGGCCTATAACCCGCTATAGTATAACCTAGCGGCACCTAAAGCCTATCACTATAAGTATATAAAAGTAGTTGTCATAAGGTCGTCCGGTATAAATAAGGGGGTAAGGGGTGTATTAAATGTTTCTTTCTTACTATATTCCACTCTGCAGCGACTACTTAATTACTCAGCAACCTAATAGACGTCTGTTAGATATTTCACCATCTTCAATGAGTTATAGACCTATATAAAAGTCCAGTATTAGATAGCCAAGAATATCATTAAGAAAAAACATTAATCCAGTGTACTGTTAGTACGTATTGAAGGCGCAATAGGTTGAGATACAATGTCAGTTCAATGCCGGTAATTGCGTTTCCCACGGAGATCTGATTTCAATCCCCTCATCGAGCATCTAGAAATCACTCACCAATAGAGCCAGCGGGTGGCGAGACCGCTTTAATATCTAAGGCGGTAGGTTCCTTCTGTCTCTATAGAACCACTCAAGGCCTACATCCCCGGAAACACCAGCTCCGGCAGCTTCCAACAAGGCAAATCCCACACACCGTGCAGAGAGGATAAGCAGTCCGACTCTGAAAAGTAGTAACTCTTTCACTAACGAGAACAAAGGCTCGGAAACCCCTGTCCCGAGTAAGCTAGAGAGATGACTGGTATGCACATGCTCGTCCTTCGAAATACTCCACCTGGAGCTCCTAGGCCAAAAGCAGATCGATATTTCCACAAAATATCCTGATACCGATGACTGATGCGGCGACTTCAATCACACTTATTTCGAAGGCGACCCTGCTACCTGTAATGTTAGGGGAAATATTGGCTGCTTGAGCTTCTAGACCATATGCCCACACGATCCTTTAGAGAAGCATAGTTTGTTCGGCGAGAAGATACTAAATAGGGCCTTTTTGCTTTTAGAGCAGTACTTAGTATGACACGCTTTTGATATACATTTTCAGTCTTGAAAACTTGACGTGTCTACAGAGGAGCCTTTATAAGTCACCTACCGCCATATCGTAATATTCCTTCCTACTCTATGCCGCAATGCCATCTCGTGCCCAAATTTCGTTCGCACACTCCAATCCAAATGTATCCAACTTTGGCTATCTGAGGGGGGTTAGGATGGCTTGTCTCCCACACAGACAGGGATCAAAATGTGACTACCTGCTTGTGAGAAACATTTTTCGACCCCAGGTAAGCTCCCTGGCGGGTTCTGAGAAACGAAGAGCCACGGGATCAAACATGTGGCTGGGACATCGAGCACATGCCTCGCCAACAGCGAATGTGCTGGGGACTGGGATAAAACGCCAACGGAAGCAATATGTGCGTTCAGATGAACATCAAAGAGAATGTACCGGAAATAACATGCGCGGTAGATGATTGGTATGATCACATCACGCTTCCACTTACTGTTGATACGTGTCATAGAATGACCAACGAAATGTGTACCCACTAGTTCCAATAGTCTCCGAACATTTTCAGAAATAAGCCCTCGTTGTAACCCTGCGTGCCAAGATTGTGGATGAGGCTAAGAAGTCCGCCAAACATGGCAACATGGTGGGGTGGTCCCTCTTTCCGCCAGTCCATCTGTGACTCTCCTTCTTTTCATGACAATCCCGCATCAGACCCTGATTTTCACATCAACGCGAAAGAACGAACGTGAAACCTATGGATGCGCTTCGGAGAATACCGTGCATTGGAACTCGAAAGCCCAAGGTAATGAAGATCCAGACGAGACAGGCGTGACAGGCTTGCTTTCCGATGCCGGGTACAGCGGTTTCAATAACGAAATGTAACCTCGCTCTCGAGCCTCGTAAAGAAAAGCCATCTGCGACGCTATGAAGCTACCATCAGCATCGAGGAGGCCAATTATCGGAGGCCACAGAGGAGCTAAATCTGCAAAGATGACATGTACAGGTAAAAAACATTAATGTGGCGTTCCCTCGAGCATGACTAATGCTGAGTGCTGAGGAAGCATACATGAAGCTCCAGAGCGACTTGGCATGCCGCCGCGCTCTTTCAATAGTCCAGGTCATGGGTCTTGAATGCTCACGTGTAGACCAAGGCTTTGATGGGAGAAATATATAAAAGGCGAGACTCGTCCACGTCTCCCATCTTTCCACAACGAATTGGAGCACTCAAAGAACGACGATCAAACCAACCAACTCGATTGCTTAGTGCACCAAGCCTTAGTACCTCGATCTCAACCTGTATACAACAACAATGCGACCTTCCATCGCCTTCGTCCTCGCCCTTCCACTTGCTCTCGCCTCGCCCTTGGACCCCCGCGCACCGTCAACGTGCCCAGCATGCAACCCTCACCCTCCAAATAACGTCTGCAACCCAACCACCTCATGCGCACCCATAGGCACGAATACATACTGTGCCTGTCGAGCAGGTTATCGAGCGACGACCGGCGCCAGACCTGGAGATACAAGTGTACAATGGCGGCTAACAACACCAGGGCAAGAAGGACGGGTCTTTGTGGCACCGGGGGCCACGTGTGATACACTCTGTGATCATTGGGAGCTTGGGGCGCAAGGGTGCCAGGAGGTTGGGTTGAGGGCAGATTGTGCCTGATCAGTACACATACCAGGCGTAGAGGGCAGTTGAGGGCCCACAGTGGAGTGGCGAGACGATAGAAGACAGGAACAGAAGGAGAATTTAGTCACTAATTGTTAATAGTTAAGATGATTGCTCTTTTAATGGAAACTTGGAAGCAGGTATTGAAAGTTGTTCTCATTATCCTTTTCATAAAAGTATGTATTACTATGCTTTTCGAAATTTTGGGCCTGTGATTTGGAACCCATTCGGCGCATACCCATTTTAGGACAACAAGACAGGTCCACCATTTGCTGACTATTGGGTTGGACTCCTAGAGGAGCTGGCTTGATGGTGGAATTGTCGTTTTACTCTTTCACCGTTACTATTGACAACAGACCAGCGCCAATCAGGGAATTTCATCCAACATGAACATCTTTCTAGCAATCTATTTCCTCACGTTAATACCCCAGGCTAGGTTCCGTGGTCCCCTGAGGCTGATCAGGGGCTACATCCGAGCTAGCCCAGCCACAACGTCGCTGCCAAGTGTCTCCCCTAAGCCCCAAAGAACGTCTCAATGGACAAGTTGTCCATTCTTGTCAAGTGGACTCTATTTGATTAAGTACGGCATCCAGCTTTATGAAGCTAGATTACTTGACACACTCTATGTAACAGAGATATCTCTAGCACTAGCGAGTCATCGTCTTATAATCCGAAGGAGGATACGCTGCCCGAGTAAAGAGATCTATACACCAGGCAATCATACTTGATATCACACCTGCCTTGGAGCTTCCACCTTCTGAGTAGTTCTCGAGAATAATTGGTTTCGTAAGCTAGCTATATAGGGGGAAGGTCCAATATATATGAAAGAGGGTGTCAACGCAAGATCAGGCATTGTACACCTAGCGACCCACGCTTATTATTGTGAAAGACTATAGTCGAAAAGCCTACTCGATCTCTTCACTAAAAGCGTCCCTACCCTTGGCTGCCTCCCATACTTCCACCACGCGACATGTCGTATATCTCTCGCGCCAGTCCCGTGATGGTCAAACTCGGCGCTAAGAGTTTCTGGTACGGCACATCCGCCCCGAACTCCTTGAATAACCAGTTTCGAAATTCTGTTCCAATCATGCTGTCTAGACCATAGCTTGCCACTGACCGGTTTTCGGGCACAACTTCTTCTTCATCAATGCTCAACAGGCGAGCGAGCCGCTGACGGAGGCAGGTCATGACTTTCGTGATTGTGTCGTCAGGGGATCTGGCAGTTCGGATATCCATGACCATGGAGCCAGTGCTGGAGGTCATTGGACCAGAGCTGCGAGTCATATGCTTTATCATCGCGGTAACGGTGGAAAAGCGCGAGTCGTCAAACCAAAATGCATCTGTAGTCTCGGCCTGCGCGACAGAGCGAGCTAGCCTTGCGGGTTCGAATCCTAGGATTATGTGATCGAAGGCGCTGTCAGAATCCAGTTGTGGCATCATGGCGGCTTCAAATCCGGCTAGCAGCTCATCTTCGTGAATGCCATATATACCCTTTCGTAACAGAGAGTCTTCTACTTCGGGGTTATCGGCCACGTAGCCTACGCCCAAGACCATGGGGAGGATGAGCGAGACAGCGGGTAGATGTGTGGCTCTGCGATGACGAGCAAGAGCATCCTGAAATGCGTTGGCTGCAGCGTAGTTGCTTTGACCAGGAGTGCCAAGGATGCCAGAGGTCGAACTCGTTAGCACAAAGAAGTCTAGATGAAGGCTTTTGGTCGCTTCGTGTAGATTTAGAGAGCCCTTGACCTTTGGATTAATGGTCTTGAACCAGCTTGTCCGATCCATTGATTGGAACAGCCCGTCCTGACATGCCTTTAGTGCCAGCATATTGGACGAGGACTTTTATCTTACATTAAGGACCATAGCAGCATTGACGACCCCACGTAGCTTGCGGCACTGGGTGATAGTGCGAATAACAGCTTCCACGTCGTCTTTGTCAGCCACATCGCCTCGCAAGACGGTAACCTCTACCTCACGAGCCTGAATGCTGGAGATTAGATGTGCTGCAGCAGGCCGTTGGGACCCAGAACGAGCCATGAAAGCAAGGTGTCTAGCACCGCGATCGATCATCCAGAATGAAAGGCTTCGCCCGAGACCACCAAGGCATCCCACAAGGAGATACACAGCATTTGGATCGAAATGCATAGAAGGCTGTGAGACAGTAGTCTGAAATATAATTCAGTAACTTGCTGATATAGGCCGAGAAGGAGTAATACTCTTCCCCCAGTGATGGGTTGACTGTCAAGAGCAATGACGGACTTCCCAGCAGTAATCCTGGTCGACGGTTTTGATTTCACTTCATCTGCGTCAGATGCGTTGGAGAGATGTATAGGGTTCACATTTGATATTTTTCCATCCTCATATAATTGGATACTTTTGTAAAGCAATCTAAGTATTCATTAGCCAAAAATCTCGTCTGAAGGGGTGGCGAGACTGTATACCTCGCTGCTATTTTCGGCTTCCTTTGACAGAGATCGGAGATATCGAAAAATGACACTGAGAGCTCGCTTGGATATGATAGGCCGTCTAATGCGCTCAATTGAGAATTCCGCTGGCCGAATAGAATGAGTCGGGCGAAGGGTGCAAGGTTTAGAACACACTCTTGAAGGAGATTACTGTCTACCATTCTATAGCTGAATATGATATCGGCGCCAACTCCCTCCGTGCGCCTCTGGATTTCGTTGGAGATACCCCCATCCTTCCACAGTATTATTTCATCGTCGGTGAAGCCATATTGAATTAGCCCAGCGTACGTGTCTTCGTTCTCCGTTACGATGAAATATCTCGCTTTAGCAATCTGGCTTATCTGCACAGCTGCACGCCCTGCTGCTCCTGTATTGTCCAAGATGAGGACAATCTTCCATATAAGTAAGTCTGGTGAATACGATAGCGAGTTCGGGACGTACCTCTCCCTCTTCAACGTGAGCCAGGTCATCTAGCCCGTAGATCGCGGTCGAGATTGCCAGGGGTAAGGATACCATTGTCTGTTATGTCAATTGGTGGAAGGGAAATGGCCGAAGAAGCTTACCTCGATCGAATTCTGCTTTTCAACGGGGCAAAGTAGCACAGCGGGAATCCTTTGGGAAGTAGAAAGAGCATCGGAAGAAAATCCAACGACCCTATCTCCAGTCTTGAAGCGAGAAACGCCTGAGCCAATAGCCGTTACGACTCCGCCAATCTCGTGACTAGAAGCGGATTGGTACGTGTATCCGCCGGAGTCGAGGGCATTCTGTATTCTTTGATTAATCTCTGAACACAGATAAAAGTGCCTCGGAACTCACAGTTTCGTTTATAGCTACAAACAGAATTTTGACTTCAACTTGAGTATCTTCCAGTGACTGCAACTTCTCGTTGTGATGCTGGAATGGCAGCTTGCTAGACTGCACCATTGTGTCGAGACTAGTATTTTCTTGGAGTGCAGAGACCTTAGCCTGCTCTACGAATGAGGTACAAGTTCGATTGATCCTGTGAATTGGGGCAAGTCTACTGATGTAGATCATGCTCTCATCAACAAGGTACTCTGCCTCCAGTAATCTTTCTGCTTTCGCCTGTTGATCGGCGAACATCGTGATAATATCGCCCATTTGCTCGGTACTAGTAGAAGTCCCGTCAAAATCGACCGTAATCAGGTTGAGTGAGACACTCTCAGAGCGCAAGCAACGTGCTAGTCCCGAGACCATGGCGTGCTCAGGGTTTCGGCCTGAAAGCAGACCTCCAGTAGTGGCCCAAAGAATATTGGTAGTCACTTTGGTGAGACTTTGTAGATTCTTCAACTCATTGTCTCGAAGGTCAAGGAGAATGGTCTGGTCAAAGTCTGGAAGTATGATAATTTGGTCTTCAGATTGAGCTTGCGCTTCTTCCAGGAGACTCCAGCGAACTTTATGACCACGTTGAGTGTAGCTTTCGAGTAGTATGGATAAAAGCGAATTCGCAGATATACGAGAGATCTATCATTAGAAGTCTTGTCAATGTTGATTCCTCAGAAAAAAGGGTTGTACATGCCAGTAACAATGATCGCGCCCTTGTTAGAGGCAATCCCAGTTGATGCACGTCCGGGGTTTCATCGCTGGTCCTGGATCCCACTGGCGACTTGACTATAATGTCGAGACCCTCCGAATCGACATGTATGGTCTTGAAGCCGAAGCTTTGAACATCGTTGCTTGAGATCTGTTCTTCTATACTGGATTAACACTGCAGGTCATCTTTATCTGCAAGGGGCTGTACCACGACATGGCTCAGAGAGCAGTAAAAGCCCGCCTGGAGTCAACATATGATACTGATGTCGTAAGTATGTCCCTTCTAGGCTAGTCTCCTGTCATCGAGTAAGCTAATTGCAGTCGTAAGGCTCGATGCGAGTACCTCAGAGGCAATAATCAGATCATAGTCTGCGCCAGGGGAGGCTTCAAGCACATCTCTGGTGAAGTCAAGCTTCACGAATTTGACGTATGTGGATTTCTTGAGGGCATCCTTCTTACTCCGAAGTACTTCGTCAGAGGATGCGGAGACGGTAAGGTCAATTGACGCATTATTCTTCATAAGTTCAGGCGCGAATCGACCGCCAATGTCAAGAACTCTTGTCGAAGAATTGTTATGGCAAAGCAATACAACTATATCACTAACGCTTGGTTTAGTATATACCTTAAGTGCTCTGGAAATCTTATTCAGCCGGAGATCGGGCATCCATCGCATTTGCCAGTATGGAAGCTTTTGCTGATTCTCCTGAATCAGTTGCGGGACAGCAGCCTCATATGCTACACAATGAACACCTTGAAGCTCCAGCAGGAGTTTGCCCTCATCAGACATCAGCTGGGAGTTGGCAAAATAATGTCGATCGCTGCCTCCGTAGACCCATGTGTTTATTCTTCCCGACTCCTCATTTTGACCAACAGTTCCAGTCCAGGCGGTCATCGAATCAATACCGATCGGTACAAATGCATGTGTAATCTTGCTAAGCTTTCCCGAATATATCGCAACTATGATCGATTGTAGACAGCAGTCCACTGTTCCTGGATGGATGGTGAAGCTTGAGTCGTTCCTCTGGAGGTCGCCTTCACGTCTGATCCTAGTTTCGCAACTAACAACGCGAGATCGATGGTCCATCTGAATCTTGATCATGTTTCGAAAAGTTGGACCGTAATTGAATCCGACTTGAATAAAGCTTCTGTACCATGACTTACCGCTTGCCTGTAAAGGGAGTGAAGGACTCTGCTTTGGAGGCCGATCTGACAACGGTAAGCCTGAATAATTAAATAGACACAATTCACTTACCCGCAAATTTCATGTTCACTCCAATCATACCAGTAGCATGTTCAGTCCAAGCATCCCCTTGTGCGGCGATTGATGTCACGCTAAAACTATGCATCTGCCGTGAGAGACTTTTGGCTGAAGATGTAGGTCCATTCTTGTTATAGCGCAGTGCGAGTATCGTTTCCACGCCATCATTATTGTCGGGCACGACGAGGACGGCTTTTATTGAAACGTTTTTCAGCGTGAAGCTTTGAATCTCTACCGGATCCGCAGAGTCAATCCTCATTTGCCTGATCGCTTCGATGGCCATTTCCAGATAGCCAGCGGCTGGAAATACTACCTCGTTACCGAGCTGCATATTTAGCATCTGTAAACGATCAAAAAGCAGTGAGGGGTGTGCTTACGATATGATGTTTGAGCCAAGGAACATCCTCAAGTCGGAGAACATTGCGCCACTGTGGCTCTGACAGAGACAATCCTGGGAGTCTGCGGCCCAGGAGATCATGGCGCGGATGCTTGCACCCTCTGTGCTCCCGACTTTGCCGTGGCTCCGATATATACTTTTTCGCGTAGTTCCATTGATACGTGGGCAGATCAACCAAAAGTGACCCGGAGATGTCCTCAATCTTCCCACTTGCAAGAACGCGCTCTACGCGGACGGCCGCGCTGATGTCTACTGGACTATGTCTTGTCCATAGTTCACCAACAAGGCCAAGGAGCTGATCTATATCATTCTGCCCTCGCTTCAGAGTCGGCAAGTATGATAAAGCTCTGTCCGTGTGCGCAGAAATTTGACGGATCGATCCAGAAAGGGCAGGATGAGGTCCGACCTCTACAATCAGATCCACACAACGGATCTCTTCTGTTAATGTTGATATGGCCTGACTGAAAAGAACAGGACTTCTCAAATTAGCGGCCCAATAGGCATATTCCGTCATCTCGTCACCCATGAAACTATTTGATACTGTTGATATCATTCGACATTGCCTTCTTTTCCAAGACTTAGTGTCACAACAAATGTTTGCAGACTGAAGCATATCTCTGTACTCAGACGAGGCTAGGCTCATGTGATGTGAATGATAGGCTTTTCCACCCGTACGGAGCTTACGAGCAAAGATATTCTGTGACTCAAAATATACCCTAAGTTCGTCAACAGCATCTGCGTCTCCGCTGAGAGTTACGCTCTCGGGCGAATTATAGCAAGCGATAGTAACCCTGTCTTGATAATTTTCAAGGTATGGGGATACTTCCCCTACGCCAAGACCAACAGCCAACATTCCTCCTCTTGCATTTGTCGTAGCGATAACTTTGCCGCGGTAAAAAGCGATCTGTATAGCGTCTTCTGCTGAAAGGTAGCCTGCAGTAAACGCTGCAGCAATCTCCCCTGTGATTGCAAATTTGTCAGAGTGTCAAAGGGCAAGGCTAGATGAAACTTTGGAATTTACCTGACGAATGTCCGACAGTAGCAACGGGGATGATATTCCATTTGGCGAGCAGTCTGACAAGTCCAATTTGAATAGCCGTACAAAGCGGCTGAGATATTTCTGGTTCGTTGCAGTCGCCAGAGGAGTTGGAATCTAAGAAACAGCCTGTTCGTGTCGTAAGCACAAGGCCAGTGATGCCGCACCAGCTAATTACCTTCCATGTTCCATGACGGTGGATCCGCAAGCTTGGTCAATATCCGATCGAGCTCTCGAATTGTCTCGACGAAAGATGGAAAGGCCTCAAAAAGACGAGAACCCATCCTTGGCCACTGCGCCCCTTGACCTATCAAGCAGATAAGCATGGATCGTAATCGCCAAAAGATTTGAACCTGTACCAGTGAAAGCAAAAGCGATTGTCGGTGGTTTGACACTGTTCCTAATTGTCTGAAGCGCATCCAGTACGTTGGCATTGATTGACTCTTGGCGACATATGGCAAAAGCTCGGATTGGGAAAATCGAGCGCCGCTCAGCTAGAGTATAGGCGACGTCAATAAGCTCGGGGGTGTTGCTTACCTCCGAGTAGGATTTGACGTTCCGAATTAGTGTAGTATTGTCATGAGCAGAGAATACTAAGACTTGGGGCCGGTCCGGCATCTTGGGGAAATTCCCCTTGCGGACGGATTTGTAGCCTCGAAGTGATAGGTCCCTATGTTGAAAATTTTCTAGAATAGCATGCGAATTCGTACCGCCATATCCAGAAGCATTCACACTGACTCTTCTGCAGGGAAGCCAGGTAGGGAACTCCCTTGGTTCAGTGACAGGCTCGAGGCGCCATTCATCCCATAGGACTACAAAGAAAATGATTAGCGTCAGCTTTGGTTGTCCAGGAAATATCATAGATCCATACTTTTGGCATTGAGATTGGCTATTCCAGTCGTAGGGGGGATCACTTCGTTTTCAATAGCCAAAACGGCTTTAATGATTGTCGATATACTGCTAGATGCCTCGCTGTGACCGATGTTTCTGCGACTGATTACTTTAGCCTGTTCGAGAGGATTAAGGAGACTCACGGTTTCACCTTGAAAATGCGTCAACTGCTATAGTCATATCGACAGTTGTTGAAAAGAGGGGCGACTTACACTGCCTACCAGAAGCGGTAGTGGAGATTGGCTCTTACCCACCATCGCCTGAGAAATGGCCTGCAGTTCTATGGGGTCACCAGTTGGGGTACCTGTACCGTGGCATTCAACGTAAGCTGTCTGGCCTGGGTCAAGGCCCGCCTTCTCATATGCTGCACGTATCACCTCAGATTGCCCTTGAACGCTCGGATGAGAAATTCCAACACCCTGGACTCTCCCATTACTGCGCTCGGTCAATGATCAATACTTCTTGGACGGGAAGCCGCGCCTACTACTCACGAATTTATTGCCGTGGAGCGAATAATTGCTCGCACAGGATCCCCGTCCCTCACGGCCGTTGCAAGTGACTTGATGTATAAAACCCCAAGGCCTTCTGCACGTGCGTACCCGTCCGCAGACTCGTCGAAAGTGTGACATCTAGAAGTAGGAGACAAAATGCCAAGTTTAGCGGTATTGATGTGCTGATCAATGGTTAAAATCAGGTTGGAGCCACCAACAAGAGCCGCTTCACAGTCACGGTTTCTAATCGCAGAGCAGGCAAGATGGAGAGCAGCGAGCGAAGACGAACAGGCCGTGTTGATGACAGCGCTATAAGCCGTCAATTACATGGACGTCAACATTGTTGCGTTCTCAGACCTTGGGCCACGGAGATTAAACACGTGTGCAATCCTGTTGGCTAAGACTCCTGGGTCTACTCCGGTTGCGCTGTAAGTATGTCGAAAGTCATGCTCTTTGAAAGACATTTGCTGGAAATCACTTGTAAAGCTACCAATAAAGCATCCGGTAAGTATTTCCGAAACTCTATGCAGAGGAGTGCCGCTGCTCTCAAATGCTTCGTAAACAACCTCGAGAAGCTTCCGTTGCTGGGGATCCATCCAGATTGCCTCGACTGGCGAGATCCCGAAAAAGGTGGGATCAAAGTCCGCAGGATCACCTTCTAGAAAGTACCCGCCTGGAACATTAAGGCTTCCAGGCCGTTCATTGTCTGGATGGTAAAATGCATCAATGTTGAAACGATTGGACGGAACCTTCTTGCCCTGTGGGCTACGTGCTGCCATGATGAGGTCCCAAAAACCCAAAGGGGACTCAACCTGCCCAGGAAGACGACAGGCTGGCGTTGATTTCAGTAGGCACCGCAACGGATGAAGTACACATGACCAAACATACCCATTCCGATGATTGCGATAGACTCGCTGTTGCGTTCTTTGTCTCCTTCCATTGCTGTGAGATGAATCAAAGTGGTTGGCCCGATTCTAGGAGTGAAGAGAATGACGAGGGGGAAGTCAACCTCTTGATCTCCGTGCAAGCCAAGGTCAAAGAATATACACAAGTGAGCGAGACCCAGCTGAATCTAGACCATCATAAACAACGTCATACACTCCACATAGAAGGATAGCGCCGATGAGGCACAGCAGCATGAAAGGAGGCAAAGAAACACTGTGTTTAGACCACGATGACATCAGGTACACATGCATGACCAAAGCCCAAAGGATTAATTGGACCTAGAGATACGTGGATAACAGTAACCGCCCGGAGGAAACTGAGGGCGGTCTTGCGTATCGAATGAGTTGGTCGAGATGCATTGTGCACCTGAGAAAGTTCACGCAGGATGAGTCTACAATTTTGCCTTGTTCCACCGCGATGATCCTGCATCCAGGATTGTCAGCAAGCGAGCTAATGGTAATACAATCGCAATTACCGTACATGTGGAATTTTTCTGGCTAATCGATTGCAGCGGTAAGAGGCACACACCATCTATGGTGGAATCATCGCTGAATCGTAACCTCACGCTCATAACATCCACGTACGTGAACATCTACCACAGGAGAGATAGCTGACAGATTTCGCCTCAGGAGCTTCAAGCAAACATCTCAGGCAGGTAAGTGTGTAGATCAAGTCAGTCGGAAGTCATTTGCTATGAAAGCCGACCCGCTGTTCCAGCATTGGAAATAAATCTCGAAAGATGAGCCATTTTGATCGTCGGTCTCCCCACACCACCCAACTGCATATCTTACCTTTCCGGTGCTCCACCCCACCTACTTTACTTGCATGACTAGCGGTTTGCGCTTTTCCTCTCTTGTCATTCCTCAACAAGACTTCGCACTAGATCCTTCGACGGGGTAATATGTCACTGACTCATATTTGCGAGGGAAACAGCTTCCTCTGATAGCGATTACATATTGTCTCCGTTGCAAACGGATGTCTTCTCGACAAGTCGGACAAGATTTTGATAGTGGCAAGAGTAGAAAGAGGTAGATAAGGACAGTACGAGGGTCGATGACAAAAGCACTGAGGTATAACTGAGGTATATGAACGCACCGGGAAGACCCGGCCCGAAAAGCCTCGCCGGGCAGATGCAGTAGATGCAATTGCAGGGTTACCTGCCTCGCAGCAACATACATCCCATCCAATTGGACAACGGGAACACTACCTTACTCACCGCGGCCATGACCACCACACCCAATTTTACCTCGATCTCCCCCTCCTCCTTCTCCTTCTCCTTTGGTCACCTTCCCTCAGCCATGGCAAATGGCGATCCGTACCTCAACCTGTGCCTTTGACCTGCAGCTTACTAATGCTTGACGTTCCCTATGCGGTTATCTATCACCGTACAATTCTATGTGAGTGGTGGGGAGGCCTCGGTTTCATCTTTTTGCCCGCCCCATGGTTTATTTGTCATTGAGCAAAAGTCATGATGGTATTTACACCTCAGACTTCCTGGGATCGGGATCATCGCATTCAATCCTCGTCTTTCTTTAGCCTCCTTTCTATTCATCAAAGCATTACCCACGTTATACATGTTGCAAGATGTTTACGCGGCAGTCAGCCCCGATCCGCAATGACTACAATGGATACAAGCTTACCACAGTGGCGATCGTTTTCATGGTTATGGAAGTTGCCTTTGTTGCGCTACGCTTTCTGGCCCGACATATCGCAAGAACACCATTTGGTCTGGACGATTTCCTTATCGTACCTGCACTTCTGTTCTGCTGGGGTATTTGCATACATGCTCTAGGTATGTCCATTGTATTAAACATTCCACCGCGAGCTCTGATTGTTGGAAAGTAATGGTATATGCCTGTGGAGTGGGACATCATGCAACTTATATCCTCGCCACCAATCCTGCGACATATATCAGCTGGGCAAAATCCGCCGTGGCAGTAGAAGTCATCTATTGCACTTCCGTTGTTTTTCCGAAACTGTCGATTTTAGCCATGTATCTACGCCTCTTTGTGGTTAAAAGGGTATATCGCTACATCATATTCACCCTTATGTTCATCGTTGCAGCCAACGGGGTAGCGGGGGATTTTACATCGTTACTCTCCTGCCGACCACTTGCGACAAGATGGAATCCAGCTCTTGGTGGTGATTGCATCAACGTCACAAATTACTGGCGCTTCATCAGTTTGGCAAACATCATCAGCGATATAGCAATGCTGGTGTTTCCGCTGCCCTTCATCTGGAAGTTGCACGTTTCTCCACCCCAAAAGGTTGGCTTGACGATCTTGTTTCTCACCGGAAGCTTGTAAGTGTTCCTTCAATTGGCTTTACACACCCCATTCAGACTAGTATATCGACGCGCAAAAAATTGCTGACATGCTACCGAATTCAATAGTGGCTTGGTCTCTTCCATCATCCGTTTCACAATCTTCTTCCAAAACGAAGCCTTCGTTGATGGCACATGGGCATCCGTAAACCTTATGACGTGGACGTTAATCGAGCCTGGCATTTACATAATTGCTGCCTGCCTTCCGAATCTACGAGCGTTATGGCTTCCCTGCAAATACAAAATACCGTCGTTTTGGTGGTCCCATGCGTCAACATCAACTACAAGCTCCTCAAGCAAACGCCCGAAGTACATTGAGCTCGGTATGAGAAACAACATCGATCGTACCACAAAACCGTCAGCTTCTTCAAGGGAGGTTTGGGAAGGTTATCATTCTGGACCGAGATCGGATAGGAGTATTACATAGTCACTCCGCGGCGATACGTCAGAGTGAAGTCTACGGTTATCAAACGCAGAAGCCGCAAAGCCTCTGTTGGATGCAGAGCTATACAGATAGGTGATTTCATAAAACGTGGGCTTGAAAAGCTGCTGAGCCTGGTGCATACGGCTACAGACCGATAAAGACCTACAACACCATTACTCATGTGAGACATGAGACCGGAACAGTAAGGCTTCACTTGAGTCTTCTCTCATGTTGTGCGCGTTACGGTTCCTAGGGTGGCGGTTCTTACCTCGTGTAGTTCTATCAATGCTCAGAAACTTCATTATTGGTGTCAAGAGCTTGGGAAACATCGACGGGGTTTTGTACTATCTCTTGGTGAATTTGGTAGGATGGCCAACGAAATCTAAATCAGTGTATTCGTTCAGCTTTCAAGGGAAGATCTACCAAAGCATCACTGATGTAATATGAGGGGGTTAGCTACAAGCTGGGGCAAGCGCAATAGGCAAGAGCCAGTCAAATAGTAAGGTTTTGAGGCTGCATCAAGGTTGACAGATTGCTCATCCGATACCAATCGCGAGCCGTGATTGAAAAGCGATAGTGTTTCGGTGCCATCAAATATTGTTGAGGACAGGAAAGAGGCAACTTTAGATGGCGCTATACTCTACTAAGCATGTAGACTGCATGTCGAATCTTTGACTAAATTGTGTTAGGACTTCCTGCATAGGCTTATCACTCCCTGTCGTCCATTTTGTTTGGAACGTATGCCATGCATCTATACCATGCATCCTGCACACTATGCAGACTACGGCCACACAGAACAATGCATCGCAGATCCATGTACCGAACGGAAATAACTAGCGAGCTCAGCAGCGATCTGTCGTACCATGATTCGCGGAGCCGCCGCCTTGGAATAATCCTGGCCGGTTCTGAAGGATTACGAAGTTACTTTTGACACGGACAGTACCAATGAGGTATGTTACCCCCGCGGGCTCCACCTCCGTACTGTACTTCAAAATCCCTAATCGCAGGAGCTGTGCGTCAAGGACTCAACGCTCCGCCGACTTGCGTCCCTAGCTTAAGATTGCTGCGCCGCCATCAATGCATCTACGTATGGTCAATTTCCCAACCTCCAAAAGCGCTCCTATCAAGAACAGACCACTGGCAGGAGCCTTTCGTATGACCAAGGTAGCATTGGGAACGCCCACTCACCAAGCTGCAAGACACACCTCAGGATCATACATATTCTCGACCAATGCGAATGATGGAAAGAATCCTAAGGAGTCTTCGGAGCGGTTTCAAATACAATTTGCTTCATCAGAAGAGTGAGCTAGAAGTCCTCAAAAGTCCGGAATCCACACTATGAGCACCCCAGTACCTAAGAAACCTTTCAAAGTGATCGTGATCGGTGCCGGAGTGACTGGGCTGACTCTATCTCATGCTCTCAACAAAGCCAAGATAGAGCACGTGGTACTTGAGAGAGGTGATATTGCTCCATTACAAGGATCAAGTATTGGCATTCATCCGCATGGATGTCGAATTTTGGATCAGCTCGGATGCCTGCAAGATGTGGAACGACTATGTGTTCCAATGAAACAATTTGTCAATCGCCTTCCTAATGGACAACTCTTAAGTCGCAGTGATTTCTTCGACTTCATTGCAAAACGGTAGGCCGCTTTTACTGACATGGTTCGTACTCGTAAGCTATTGCTGACGCTCAGTCCAGGAACGGATATGACTTTCTGAATGTGGAGCGCCGTGCCTTTCTGCAGACGATGTCTGATTGCCTACCGAAGAACGCATTAGTCAAAACGCAACAACGCATATCCAGAATTATTCAGGATGACGAAGGAATCAGAGTTGTTCTTGCAGATGGGACGGTAGAGAAAGGGGACATCGTTGTAGGCTGTGACGGCGTCAACAGCATAGTGCGGAACGCCATATGGGCACATGCCAATGAGGCGGTCCCTAATTACATTACGTCAACTGAGAAAAGAAGTGAGTCTCGTATCCGCACTTTCGAATGCTGTTAATCTTCCACAGCCTTGCAAACCACCTACAATTGCCTTTTGGGTATAGCACCCACACCCGCTGGTTTGGGCACTCGAGATATGACATGTGTCAATGAGCACGGCTTTTCGTTTTTGTTTCTCTCGCAACCTAAACAGATCTACTTCTTCGTCTTTTCCAAAATGCCAAAACAAACTAGAGGGCCATATCAACAACGCTGGACAAAGAGAGATGCGGAAGAAGTTGCAGACAAGGTAAAAGACCATCCTGTTTCAGATTCCCTGCTGTTCGGTGAACTTTGGAGAACTCGCATTCGTGGCCAATTGGTATCTATTGAAGAAGGTGTCTTCAAGCACTGGTATTCTGGAAGGATGGTGCTGGCTGGAGATGCGGTGCATAAGGTATAATATTCTCTACAGGGCTCTCTACGCTTAGCACAGCTCTCGCGACTAACCTATTTTGATGTAGGTCACGCCTAATTTCGCCTTGGGCGGAAATACAGGCATGGAAAGCGTTGCTGTCCTGACGAATGAGCTCTACTGCCTGCTTGAGACAACGTCTCAGGGAAGGCCTACTGAGCATGCTATAACATCCGCGTTCCAGCGATACCAAATTCAACGTGTTCCACGGGTTCGGAAGATCCACTTTCTTTCTGGACTGATAACGCGTCTACAGGCCTGGGATGGGATCCTCATGAGGTGCATGGCGCGATGGATTGTGCCACTCCTTATTGGCGATGAGAGGATCGCTGATCAGTTGGCTTACCTGATCAAAGACTCGCCCAAACTGGACTTCGTCGAATCCATGTCGAGAAAAGGTACTATAGCTTGGAGTGACGAGAAGCTTAGGTCGGATCCAGAATATAGAGGGTCAGAAGCTTTTGACATTCGGCGACTGTTGGCACTTGCGGCAGCTTCTGCGCTGATCATGACATGTATATATTGGCGTTGGGGTATTGTGAGCTCTGAGGGAATAACTTGATCCTAGCTCGATAAATTTAGATAAGGATCGGTGGGACGCATATCCAAGCGTTAAAAACGCACTAACACAAATACTACCGATGAAACGCTGTTCGTAGTATATCCGCAATACCACATGGACTGCAGTAGTGCGAACATGGTTGTGCCCCAGAACAGCGGGCTCTGCGGGGTATCTCTCTGCCATCCCACCTAATCTACTTTCGATTTATAATTAAGTCAGGTGGCAGCCTTTCGATACCCACATCGAAGCATCCCATTGCACCTCACGCTGCCTCCTCAGGTAGTAATACGTTCAGCCTCCAAGGACAATTTCTTTTCCCCAGACAGAATCTTATACCTACCAGTGATATAAAAAGATTGCGAACATGAAATCCGTAATTATCAAGGAAGTGGGAAAAGCTGAATTGGCAGATATCAAGGAACAATCTATGAGACCAGACTATATCAAAGTCAAGACTGTGGCAGTGGCGTTGAATCCAAGTACTCACGAGCTTTGAAACTGCTTGCCAGACTTACTGACAAGCTTAGCTGATTTCCAACATACGGATGGTGTTGGCCCAGTTGGTGGCATTTTAGGTAAGCAAATTTGTAGCACACCCATCCGTTCTTTCAGATACCTGAGCCGCTCTGTCACAGGCTGCGATCTGTCGGGCATCGTGGAAGAAGTGGGTTCTGCATGCAAAACAGACGTTAGGAAAGGGGATCGTGTGTTCGGTGTCTGCCATTGTGCGAATCCTGTACGTCTTTCTCTTATCTCTGTCTTTGCATACGGTGCTGAAGCACTGTCCAGCAACAACTTGAAGATGGTGCTTTTGCAGAATTTGCCATGGTGAAAGATGGCCACTTGGCCAAGATTCCGGAGGGTAAGAGCTTCGAAGAGACTGCTTCATTGGGAGCTGGCGTTACAACCGTTGGACAAGCGCTCTATCATAATCTGAAGCTACCATGGCCCACAGAACCTGCGGAAGAACCGTTCCTCATCTTGATCTATGGAGGGAGTACAGCAACCGGCACACTGGCCATACAGCATGCCAAATTGTAAGATTGATCTTCCTCCTTTTCCCATGACACTTTGACCAAGCGCAAGACTTACTCAGTGATTGCACCCCTCAGGTCGGGCGCTGTAGTAATCGCCACTGCGAGCCCAAAGAATTTCTCCCTTGTCTTATCATACGGCGCCAATGCTGTGTTCGATTACCACGACCCCGAGTGTGGCTCCAAAATTCGTGCCTTCAGCAACAACTCTCTGCGATACGTCTTGGACTGCATTTCAGTAGAATCCTCGTACAAAATCGATGCTGCCGCCCTGTCAACGGACACTAGCCAAGAACTCCACTGCCTTACGCTGCTGCCACCAGACAGCTGGCCCTCTGAGCGAAAGGATGTAAATGTACGCTGGATGCTAGCGTATACTTCCTTTGGGGAGGAGTTCTTCAAGTTTGGAGCTACTTATCCTGTCTCATCAGAGCACTACGAGGTGGGTGTCAATTTCTGGAAGCTTAATGGAAAGCTTTTGAAAGAAGGGAAAATCAGAACACATCCTGTGACGGTTAGGGAGGGGGGGCTGCTGTCAGTTCCTGAAGGGTACGATACTCTTTCACCGGAATGTGACAGCCACTTCTACTGACTTCCTTGACCCTAGGATCAATGAATTACGCCATGGGAGAGTCAGAGCCACAAAACTGGTTTATCGAGTAAGTGACACTCCAGGGTTGACCTTTGGTCAGTCGGAGAAGCTTTAGGCATAGCTTTAAGTCAGCGAACACCACTGCTCTTGACCTGAGGCGATCACGCTTAAAGCGGTGGGCTAAGCTTTGAGTATTGGGAAGTGTGGTACATACAAGATTCTTTGATCGATTCTGAGCTGTAGGAATTTGAAATAGTTGTACACCCCGCTCCGATGCATGGGCATGCCCGGATTGATGCGTGTACATTCTAGCTAAACTGGCCATAACCTAATGAGCGGTTTTTGTACGACAGGAGAGATATGTATTTAGTACTGAGCCATATCACGCCATTATTGGGACAAAAGTCTGCTGATCGAATAGGACGTCTTGCTTAATCTCCAGTAGCCCTCCACTTGATCAAATTCAATGATTTGACCAACAATGACGTCGTATTCCATTGAGAAAGACTACGCAAATGAGATATGTAGCCAACAAGACGTCTTACTGGTTAAGCACCTACCAATTGACAAATGAACCGTGGTGATTAGCCAAGTAGGCATCGGTTGACGGTATAAGACATCACAATGGACCTCGTCGCTGCGGCTATCACGGCTCACGATTGTATACAGCCAGGGCGGCCAAATAGCAGCAGTGACTGTAAGAAGAACGCGCTCACACAGGCCAAATACTATGGTAACGGTGTGCTAGAGCTAGAAACGTCGCTAACTGCTGCTGCCGCTGTAGCCACAGAGACACTGTACCTATTGCCGCCGCAGTTTCCGTTAAGCAGTGATCAATGTCAGAGGAAAGGTATTGCTTAAGTTTGGCAAAGCTTGCCGTGTGTATTGTTGCAGATATCGATAGGTTGGTAGTCGGATATATAGATAGATAGTACTTTGCAAGTTTATAAACCAAACGCTAACTGCCGCCAGCTAAGAATAATATTTAGCGAGAAATATAAGTAAAAGTCAATCTAGTATATATAATAGCTAGTAAAGTATATATAAGATAATAGATATATATTATTTAATTAAAGTATATTATAGATTACTTAGTAAATATACTAAAAGAACTTATATTTTAAATTTAGTAAAAGTTTTAATTAAGATTTAGATTATAGAAAATATAGTAATATAATATATACTTTTATTTTAGAACTAACTTTAAAGAATTAAATACTATAAAAAAAGAATAATATATATATATATAGTAGCTAATAGCTATATATATTATAATAATTTTCTTTTCTCTTTAAAAAATTACCTTTAAGTCTATAGAATATAATATCTTTATTTCTATTATATAATATCTATTTCTAGCTTAATAAATATCTATAAATATTTATAAAGATATAAGAAAAATAAACTATAGTATTATAGAATATTATAGTATAGACTATTATTAATAATAATAATAGTTATAATATTACTATAACTATATTATATAATAGAGTAAGTTTTAATATTAGAATTTAAAGCGAGTTAATCTATAAAGTAGATTTTAGAGTAAGTTTAGACCTTAAAGGAAAAACCGCCCTAAAATCTAATCTAATAATAGTTTTTAGAGTATAATAGAGTAAACTATTAGAAGCTAAATATAAATATCTAGATATATTATTTAGACTATTCTTAGTTATAATATATAATATATATTATATAATTATATAATATACTTTATAATATACTCTAGAGCTTCTAGATATAATAATTAGAATAATAGTTAGAATTTATAACTTGTTATAAAGATAAATATACTCTATATATACTTCTAAATCTACTTAGAATTTTAGTAGATTTTAGAATATAAACTAAAAAACTACTTTAAAAGAAATTACTTTACTAAATAATAAATTAATCTATTTAGAATAGTTTATTAAATTACTTTTAAATTTAATAAATTAACCTAAAATACTTTATTACGTAGTATAACTATAGCTATAGTTATATTATTATTATAAATACTATATCTACTAACTATAAAATATAAGAATTTCTTTTATATAAAACTTTCTATTTATTTTCTATAACTATATATAATTTATAAGCTTTTTCTTTAGTATTTATTACTTTATTATATAGATATTATATATATATTTTATTTTCTTAAAAGTTTCTTAAAAGTTTCTCTTCTATTACTTATATAAGAACTTTATTTAATATAGAAAGTATTATAAACTATTTCTTACTAGCTCTTTATATATAAGAGATAATTATTAAGAATAGCTAAACTAAATTATTAAACTTCTTTTTTAAACTTACTATTTTTTAAATTATTAAATTATTATTTTATATATCTATATATTACTTACTACTAGTAAATATAAAATAAAATAAAATATTAACTATAATACTTATATATTTAATATAGTCTACTAGTAATATTATTTTATTACTATATTTATAAACTAGATATAAGCTTAATAGCTAGTATACTTATTTTTCTAGTATTTAAACTACTATAATAAATTAACTACTTCTTTAACTTAATATACTATTTATTATTTATTAAATTTATTATTTATTAAATTTATTATTTATTAAATCTATTATTAATATATAGTAGTAGTACTAGAAAATAATCTAGTATTACTAGCTTTATATAAGTACTAGTTCTCTACTATAACTTACTATAAGAGAAATATAATAGTATATACTATTTATACTATAAATTATTAATTATTCTATAAACTTCTAGTAGTCTAGATATTATACTTTATTTCATATATCTATCTATTAGAGTAGTATTACTACTATAATTATATAGCTTAATAGTATATTTATTAAATAAATTTTCTATATTCTTAGTTTTTAAGTTACTAAGTATATTATTAAGTCTAAAATAAAAGAAGCTTTACTACTTTAAATTTTAAGATTACTAGAGAATTATAAGAAAAGAAAGAAAGCTTTACTATTAATTATTTCTTTCTTTTTCTATAGTTTTCTTTAGCTCTTCTATTAATCTTCTAAGTTTTATTATTTTATTATTTAAGTACTAGAACTACTATAATATTATTAGTTATTCTATAATTACTATAATTATCTTTCTTTAGATTAGTATTATCTAAGAATAAGTCTTTTCTATTAAATCTTACTCTTATACTTACTTTTATTACAGCCTTCTACTTCTTAGTAACTTACTTATATAATTAGTATTATACCTAGGTTAGTCTTATTAGAGAGAAGTATTACGGGAGTAAGGTATAGTCTTTAATAGATATAGTTAGGTCTAGTATAATCTAGTATAGTAACTATTTTTAGATAACTATAAAAGTTATAATATAAGTTAAATATAAGGTTCCTATCTACTTAGGTAAATACGCTAAATATATAGATATAGAAAACCTAGTACTTAGGGTACTTGTAGTAAGTTAGGTAAGTTCTACTCGCTCTACTTATAGTAAGCTAGTAAGTAGTTAGGTAAGTACGCTCGCTCCGCTTACGCCTAGTAAGTTATTAAGCTTTATTAATAGTTATCTAACTACTCCTAATACTATTAACTCCTAATACTATCCCCTTTTCTTACTAGTATTTATCTTTAAATATTATTAGTTTAAATTCCCTACTTAGTTCCTTTCTCTTTATAAGGGTACTACGTAATAATATAGCTATTAAGTACTATAAACGGTACGTATATATATATAAGTAGAACTCTCTATTCTTATTAATAGTAAGACTAATTACTACCCTTCCCTTTAAGGGGAATTCCCTCCTCTATATATTATAAGTAAATAGGTAGCGTAGTACTATTATATACTATAAATGCCACGTTAATAATAATATTATATCCCTAACTAGTCCTTATAATTATCTCCCTATCTAGGCTCTTAGGCTTTAAGAGTATAAAAGGGTATAATTTATAGAAGATACTCCTTTAATAATAGAACGTAATTCTATTAAGAGCGTAATTATAAGATTAACTATTAGGCCCTCTAAGCTAAGCCTTAAGGAATATATAATCTTATTAAATTATAATAATTACGGATAATACTCTTATATATAATCCTTATATTATAATATATTCCTATTATACTTCCTATTATTCTTTATTAATTTATTCTAAAAGTAGTTAGAAGTCTTAGTAATTTAAAGTAAATAGGAAGTTATTACTATTAAGGGTTTACTAAGTACTTAAGGCGTACCTTCTTTATATAACTTTAATATTATTCTTTTAAATATAATATCTTTATTAAAGAATGGATTTAAGACGGAAATTAACGGCGGCGAGCTTATAAAGCGACGAAGCGTTTAAGAAACGCGGATAGATAAACGACGGTCCTAGGGACCCTAATAATAGCTACTATAGCGGTAGTAGTACTAGTAATAGGGGTGGTAGTGGCGGTATTAGAGGAGGACGTAAGGGAACGCGTAGTAGTTTCCTAGTAATTTAATAATAACTGGTAACGCAGGAATAAGCATTTCAGGTATACTATAATAGAGGTAATACGCGGGGAAGAGATAGGAAGAAGGATACCTATCCTTTTATAGTAGCGGGCGGATAGTTAGTAGTCGCGTTTAGAATAATTACGGTAATATAAGATATATTATATAAGGATATTAACGCGTTATAATAGGCGATAATAAAGGCTGGCCTTAACTAAATCAAGGCTATATTAAGAGGGATCTAGTAGGATAATAAGTACTTTAAAGAAGAGTAGAAATATAACGTGTAAGGCCTATATAGCCTCTCTAGTATATCGAATATATTAAGTATATCTCACGTGTCTAACGCGTATATACGATTAGGATCCCCCTCTTATACCGGGCTATAAAGCTAGGTAGCGTTAATACTAACGACGCGAACTATAAGTAGCTAGAACCCCTACTTATAAAGCTAGGTAGATACACGCCGTATAACGCAGCTTCTTATTACGCTAATAGATAGTATAAAGAGAGACTCTACGAAGGATATAACGAGCGAGAGGATTATTATAGCTTTCTAATCGCTTAAATACCTAGATACTTCGAAGATTATTACTTTAAGGAGGTTAAAAAGCGGGGATATATAACTAGAGATAGCCTATATAAAGGATAGGGAACGCCTTAAAAAGAACTTAAGATAGGTTAAAAAGACGTAGTACTTAGTTATAATAATAAGGAAGTTATTCGGGGTAATAGTATACGGTATAAAAGCCTCGGTCTTTAATACTAAGGACTAGGGCGCTATAAAGGAGAGGATCGAGCGGGATAATAAGGTCTTATATAATAACCTTAAAGTAGTTTTAACCCGCTAGCTAATTAGGTCCTATTAGCTAATAAAACTATATTCGTCTCTTATAGTCTTCGTAGTTATATCTAAGTCGGTAGATACCTTAATAAGGTAAGGGCTAGTAGAAGTTAAGGAGCTAAAGATAGTTAAGAGGTACGAGTTAAAGGCTCGTATACTCTAATACTTTAACTGCTAGGGGTATAGTTATATAGCGCGTGGATACTCTAATAGGACGTCTTATATAGACTATAAGAAGGAGTACGATATAAGGAGTTATAATAATAAGGAACACGGTACGTAGAGGTACTATATAGCGTATAAGAAGCCTAGACACTCTGCTTAAGAGAAGGGATATTAGATATAGATAAAGGAGAAGTATTAGGCTTTATAAAAGATTATTATAAAAGCACCGTTATACGGTATATAACGAGAAATAATAAAGTAGACGATAGTAGACGCCGAAGGCTTTACTATAATCGGGCCTAGGAAGAGGAAGGTAGTAACCGACTTATTATTAAGTAGTAGGACCCCGAGCGGAAGTTAAGGACCTAGGGTTACCCCTAGGTTAAGGGTAGGGAGGCTACTAATATTCGCTTCGCCGAGGTTTACCGCGACTAAGCTAGGGTAGACTACTCTAGAGATTATAGCCCGCTTAATTATAGTAAGGGATATTAATATACTTATAAATGGTTTAAATAATTAGAACCCGCTTAGGAGTCTTAGTAAGTTAAGTATATCTAGTATATTAAATATATCGAGTATATCTAGGATATTAAGTATACTTAGTAAATTAAATATATCTAGTATATTAAACGTATCCTTAGGCACGTTAAGCCTACTAGACGTGCCGAATATATCTAGTATATTAAACGCGCTAAGATACTAGAACGGTAGTATAATAGAAATGGAAGTAGACTTAAACGTATAACTCTAAGCAGATATCTAAGATACTAAGCCTAAAGATCTTATAGTATAATATCTAAAATAAACTTAGTATAATAACCGCCCTATTAACGGATAAGCGGGTATAGGATATTAATATCCTAGTAATCTAGGAACTATACTATAATAATAGGAATAAGTCCTCTTATAACCTAAGCTCTAGTACCTTCTACCTAGGGTATAGGGCTGGGAGGGATATACGTACATGCTTCTATATTAATAAGAGACTCGATATAGAAATATAGGAGGTTAGTTATATATTACGCGATATAACGGTCTTAACTCTATAAATAGGTAGAGGGGCTATTCGGGTTTATAGCGCCTATAACTTAAGCCTATTATTAGTTATAAACGATAATCCTTTATATATCCCTAATATAAAGGAGCTTAGTAATACTAGGGAGCTTATCCTCCTTAGGGATTTCAACCTCTACTACCTAAGTTAGAATAACCCTAGGAGGTTCTTATACTACTTAGAGGTAGATAAACTAGCCGAGCTTATATTAGGACGGGGAATAGAGCTTCTCCTACCGGAGGGATTAGTTATATAGCAGGCGCGCGGTTAGGAGAGCGCTATTAACCTAATATTCGCGATACTACTCCTATTAAACGCGACTATAGAATATAGGGTCGCCCCGGAATTATAATATAGGTCTAACTATCTACTAATCCTTATAATATTAGATATATAGGCGCTAGACTAGCTAGAAGTAAAACGGCGGTTATAGAAGACGGCTAACCCTAAGGAAATAGAGAAGGGTACCTAAGCCCTAGACGTAGCTCTCTATACAAGACCCCTACGAATAGTAGCGGAGGTTAATAACTACCTAGAATAAATACTCTAGGGGTTTAAAGAGATCATCGAACAGGCTATCTTATAGGCGAAACTAGGCGGGCGGGCTAAATTATTCTAGAACCTAGAATACGCGCGGACTACCCGCCGGGTACTAGCCGTTATAAGAAGCTTTTAGAAGGACCGTAGCGCGCTAATAGAAGAGGCCTAGTACCGAATAAGGAAGGAGAGGGACAAGGCTATTACTAGAGCAAAGACCCTGTACTTCCGAGAGGGAGTATATAAGGCGGCGGAGTTACTAAAGGGTATATAGAGTCTAGCTAAGTAGGCACGAAACGATAGTATACGGCCACAGCCGCTACCTAGGTTCCCCCTATTAAGTATAAGGGATAGTAGACAGGCTAGAATATTTAATAAGAAGGTATCCACGCTCCGTAAGACCTTCTTCCCTCTACCCCCTTAAGCGGATCTAGAAGATATTATAAAGGTAGTCTACCTAGATCTAATCTATAATAATAATAAGATTATAGAGTATAAGGTATATAAGGCTATCTATTACCCGGCCTAGGATAAGGCGCTAGGCCTAAATAGTATACTAAATAGGTTTATTCGTATAATCTCCGGGGGACTTCTAGGTAAGATTACCCACCTATTTAATGCGTGTTTCTAGTTAGGATACTACTTAAAAGAGTTTAAAAGGGCTAATATAATAATCCTCTAGAAGTTAAAGAAGGAGAATTATACGGAACCGAAGTCGTATTAACTAATAGCGCTATTAAATACGCTCGGAAAGGCCCTTAAGATAGTAGTTACGGGGAGACTAAGCGACTATACTAAAGATTATAACCTCTTGCCCCTAGAGTAAATAGGGGCTAGAAGAAAACGGTCTTATAAGATAGCGCTCGAGACTATTATTAACGCTATTTATATAGTCTAGGACTATAAGAAGAATAATATAACTAGCCTACTATTATTAGATATCGCGGGAGCCTTTAATAACGTCTTGTATTAGAGGCTCCTTTATAACCTTAGGAAGAAGGGAGTACCCGCGCGAATTATTAACTGGACGGGGAGCTTCTTTATAAACAGGTTTACATCCTTAATATTAGGTACTAGGACGAGCGTAGTAAAGTAGGTAGAGATAGGTATACCGCAGGGATTACCGATCTCGCTTATACTATTTCTATTCTTTAATACCCCCCTTATTAAGGCTTATTCTAGGACTAACCTTTAGCTCTAAGTAGGTAGGTTTATCGACGATATCTACCTCCTAGCGTACGGTAATACTATAGAGTTAAACTATAGGACCTTAGAACGCGCTTACTAGCTATACCTAGAATAAGCGAATATATATAAGGCTAACTTTACCCTATAAAAGTATAAGCTAATCTATCTTTCACGGCGACTACGCCGATTTAATATACAGGTAGTAGTTAACTTAGGCTCGGTAGTTACTAGACCTAAGGCGGAAATTCGGGTCCTAGGCCTTTATATTAATAGGAAGCTCCGCTAGGGCCCTTATATTAAAAGAGTCTAGGTAAAGATAGCTAACTATAGGTTAGCGCTATTAATAACCGCGGCTTTAACGTAGGGTACTATACTAAGCCGAGCTAGGCAGGTATATAATATAGTTATTAGGCCGGCGATAATATACGCCGTATCTACGTAGTATATACTAGGAGGTCTTCGCGACGCGAAGAAAATATATGTATAAAAGCTCGAGGTTATCTAGAATAACTGCTTATAAAGGATTCTAAGGGCCTATAAAGCCACGCTAATACGAGTCCTTAAGGTAGAAGTATATATTACGCTTATATAAATAACCCTTAATAGCGCGGTCCTCTAGTACTATACCTAATAAGAAATATACCTAGTAATAAGGATTAGGAACGCCCGTATTAAGAGGAAACTACGATTAAAGAGAGGTAGAAGGCTAGTAGCTACTAATATAGCCGCTAAGGAGAAAGGGGAGTAGGTACTCTAGTCCCTCAGCCTTAATAACTGGAAGGAACTCGAGCGAAGCGATAGTAGCCGTTATAAGGAGAAGATTAAGGATAAGATACGCCGCTAGTTAACCGGGCGGCGGGTTAGAATATAGGATGATTATAAGGCGAGGTTTAATAAATATAACCCCCCTAGCGTCTCCTAGGTTAGAGGTCTATAGGATAACCGCCTCAGCCTTTATAATAAGCTCCTGAAAGCTAAGAGCTCGGTACTTACCTAAGCCCGTATAGCGAGAATTAGACTTATAGATTTCCTATATAAGGCTAGGGTCCTAGGCTTCTCGTTACTTAGTTATAGATACGGGTATAAGAGATAGGATATAAAATATATCGTTATAAGTTACCTAGACTATACTAGTTAACGGTAACTCCTTATTAATAGGGCGGGTATAAGCGACCTCTAAGCTATATTAACGTCGGTTAATAAGGGCCTTTAAGCTATATTATAATAGCTAATATAGATAGGCTTACTACCCTAGTTCTCGCTAGCGGTAGTATAGTTATATACCCCTTAGGTCTAGTATATCTCGCGTATTAAGCATGTTTAGCGCTCTTACCCCCCTCCTTCTTCCTCCCTCCCTTACTACCTAGCTATTAGGCTAGGTATTATAGTACGTCGCAGCTTTATATATATATATTACTCCATTTATACTTATTATAAATATAGTACGCAGGTAAATAAAGACGAAGGATACTAAGTTAAAAAACTATAAGGGTTTTTATCCGGTATATACGGTTTCCCTTACGTAAAGTATCGTCTATAGAAGCCCGTAATTACCTCTATAGTTTAGTAGACACGAGTATAAATTCAATTAATTAATCTTTATTTTTATTAATTATATTAAGTCCTTTTTAATTTTTATTTATATTATTACCTCCTCTACGCCTTATTATACCTCCTTATACTTTTAATAGTTACTTTATAAGTAATCCTTAATAATTAACTTATTCTTAACTAATTAAAGAAGGCTCCTACTATCCCCTTTTATAATAGTACTTAACCTCCTTTATTAAGTTACTTATAACCTATCCTTATATTATCTTATATAATATACCTTTAATATATAATATATTAAAGCTAAGAGTTATAAGTCTAATATTTTTAATTAAAGCTTTATTTACCCCTTTAATAGTTTACTCTACGCGCGCGCCTCCCCTAGCTCTACTCCTTATAATTATTATAAGTATCTTAACGCTAAGTATAACTAGGAAATCCCTACCTCTACTTATTAGTCCTATACTTACCTTTTATAAGCCTTAGACGCCGTAGCTACTTTAAATACTAGCTTTAACCTCCCCTAGCTTACTAGCTTCTAGTAAACCTTTAATAAGCTTATTTATTAATATTATTACTACCTCCGCCGCGCCTTTACCCCCTCTACTACTACTACTTTAGCTAGGGTACACCCCGCCGTTACTAGCCGTATTATAAATACCCTTAAGGGTATTTTTAATATCCTCCGCTAGCGTATATATATTCTTATATCTCCTTTTAAAGCCTTATTAAAGCCTTACTAATATATTATAAGAGCGCCTCCCTCCTATTATAAAGGATAAAGATAAGGATAAGGGAGAGGATCCTATTAGTAGTAATAGTAAGGGTAATAGGCCTAGTACTACTATTAGTATAGTATAGTAGCCCTCTAGTATAATACCCTTAATAGCCTTAGATATCTTTTCTTTATTATTAATAATAATTAAAATCTCTTTCCCTTTTATATAATATAAATATTATACTTTATAATCTTATTTAAACCTTTCTAATATATCTAATATATTAACTAAATCCTACTTATATAGCTATTAATTATAATTATAAGACTAATCCTTCTACTTTATTAAATATTAAGGCTTATTATAAGAGATCTTATAATTAAGAATAGCCTTAACCTCCTATTTATCTTTATTATTTATAAGCTCTACTTACGCAGCTTTTATAATACTCTTATTATTACCTTAATATAATTTTATAAGTAAGACGTAAAAGATATTATATATATAAAAGGTATTAAGTAGTTATAACTTATACACCTAAATACTAATATAATTAAGGACTTTAAAAGGCCTTAGATAATATTATAATAATTTTTTAGTTACTTATATTAATCTAATATACTTTATATTTAATAAGATATAATTACTTATATTATATTATCTTTACTTTTACTATTTATTTATATACTCTACTTTAAGCTTTTCCTTTATTTTTAAAGTAATTTAACTCTTTCTTATATTAATAGGACTTCTCTTAATAGTAGCTCTAGAAGTTCTATATCTAGCTTAGGTAAGTATTTATAAAGTATTTTATATAGAGGTAACCTAGTACTAATATACTTTATATAATTATATATAAATTCTACTAGATAAAGTAACTTTACCTAGTTATCTTATCTCTAGGTGGAATAGTAGTATAAATACTACTTAAGTATACTATTCTATCTTTTTATTTAACTATCTATTTAGGGGTAGAAAGTAGTATTAAGCTTCCTTTTTATATTAATATAATATTATATAGCTACCTAGAAGCTACTTATAAATACTATCCCTTAATTATTAATAATACCTTCTAGTTAATTAAACTTTAAAAAGATTTTATAATATAATAGGTTAGCGACGCTAATAGTATTAACTATCTTTATAATAAGTAAGTACCTAGCTACCTTAATATAATAGTTTATAACTATTAAGATTATATTATAAATACCGCCCTTTTATTTACTTAGAGGGAGATTTATAATAAAATTTATTATAATTTCTTAAAAAGTTCTTATAAGTATTAGTAATAGTAATAGTATACTATAAATAGTATATCTACGCGGCTTTATTAATTAGTAAGTTAAGTATTCTTATATATAATTATAAATATCTTATCCTATTAATTTTTAATAGAACTTTTACTTAATAAGCTCCTACGTACGCTTTTATAAGTAGTAACTAATATAAGAGTTATTATAATAAAGCTTTAAGATTTCTTATTTAATTACTTTATTACTAGGTATAAAAACTACGCCGCCCTTATAAAGAACCCCTATCTTATCTACTAATAGAGATATATTAGTAGCCTTTTTATAGCCTTAAGACTTTAATAATTATTTTTTATTATAAATATCTTTATCTCCCTTTTAGAGATATTAGAGTATCTCTAATATTAAGTTATTATATTTATTTTATACACGCTCTATTATTACTATAGTTATAATATACCTTTTAAGTACTATTTAATTAATATTAAACTATCTTATAATAGGGTTTAAGCTATTACTTATACTATTTTATATTCTTAAGAGTGTATTACTCTCCCCTATTTTTAGGGTATAAGGCTTTTTAAGCCCTATTTCTAACCTTTTATACTATTTATAACTACGGGCCTTACTATCCTATAAACCTTTATAAATATTATATATATAGTACTTATTAAAAGGAATATATCTAATATTCTTTAACTTATTTTATAATATTAATAGATAAGTATCTTCTTTATCTATTACTAGTATATAATTTAATTACCTTAATAGGGCGTTAGCTAGGTTCTTAATATTTATATAATAGTATATCTTAAAGTTATATATTATAAGCTTTATTACCTAATATACCTATCTCCTTATTAATAATAATATTATCTAGAAATACCTTAAGTTATTATAATTAATAATTATTATAATTAGGTATAAACTACCTTCTAAGAAGTATCTTTATACCTAGAATACCTTAACTATTATAAGTAATTCCTAATTATAGGTCTTATACCTAGTTTCTACTAAATATAACTTATAGGAATAGAAAGTAATTAAATACTACTTTACCTCTACGCCTTTATTACTAATTAGGAACTTTTATAATAAAATAGTTATAATAATTAATATTAAAGTATTAGTCTTTAATTAGATTTCTCTTATAAGGTTAAAGTATATAAGTAATAGTACCTCTTAAAAGAGTTACTTTAACTACTTAAATACTACTCTTATAATATTACTTAATATTAACTTTCTATTTTTAATATATAAATAATTATTTTTTAAATAATCTATTAACGCCGCGGTAATAGAGGAATAGTACTTAATAAAATAATAGTAGAAATTAATAAACCCTAAAAAGATCTAAATATCCTTAATACTCCTAGGTTTTAGCTATTCTATTATAGTATCTACTCTATATAAATCTATATATATACTATTATAGCTAATAATAAAATTAAGGAATTCTACTTCTACTATTATAAATTTATATTTCTTTAAGTTAATATAAAGTTTAAATTTATAAAGATATTATAATACTACTTTTAAAACTCTAATATAAGACTCTTTATCCTAGGAGTAGATAAGGATATTATCTAGATAAATAATATATATAATATTAAGTAGTCCTATTAAGGCCTTATTAATATATACTTAAAATAAGGTAGGTATATTAATAAGTTTAAAAGGTATAATTATATATTTAAAATAGTTATACCTTATATAAAACGCGGTCTTTTATTTATTATCCTTTCTTATTTATAAGTAATAATATATATTCTTAAGGTCTAACTTAGTTAAATACTTAATATTAATTAACCTTATTAATATTTTATTAATTAATAAAAGTAGATAGTAATTTTTAATTATAATCTTATTAAGCGCCTTATAATTAATATATAAATATAATATTCTATCCTTTTTTAGTATAAAAAGGATTAATATACCTATTAAACTTATAGAATAATAAATCTAACCCTTTTTTAAAGATTACTTAAGGTACTTCCTTAGTATATATAACTCTTTTTCTAATAAATTATAAAGTAGGTTAAAGGAAGGTTTTTTATTCTCCTTTATATTAATTATATAATTATAAGGCGTATAAGCTAATAGCGCCTTAATATTCTTAATTAAGAAGATATCTTAAAACTCTTAAAATTTTAAAGAGAGCTTAACTTTAAGTAGTAGGCTTTTATTACCTACTTCTAAGTATATTATAATAAATATAATACTATTAAGCTACTCCTCTAAGGCTTTAATAGTATTAAAGTACTCCTTAATATTACTTTCCTTAATAGGGAACTATTAATTTTATATAAGCTAATCTACTTAAGGATTTTATTCCTTTAATTATAAATATTTAAGGTAGAAATTATAATTAAAGTTTACTATTATATAAAAGGCGCCCTTATAATATTATATAATATTATTAGAATTAATAAGTTTAATTTTTCTTATATAGGAATCTAGTAATAATATTAGGTTCTTAACTCTATTATATAGGGTATTACTAGAGCTAGGGTCTATTTCTTAATCCTATTCCTCTATTAAGCGTATATTAATATAATTAATATCTATTTTAAAATTAATTAATATAATAAATTCTCTTTATAAGCTCTTAAGCTCTACTTATATTATAATAATAAGTTATTATATCCGCTTCTTCCCTTATATTATAATAGCGGATATAATTATAGTACTTAGGAGTTTTTTAAATTTAAGCCTTTTTTAATTAGCTTATTACTAGATATCTTATTAGCCGTAGGCTTATTAATTATAGTACTTATAACTATTAATTTTATACTTTAATAATCCTTAGTTATATATCCCTTCTTTTAATAATTATAATACTTAATAGTAGAAAGGTTAGGCTTAGACCTTTAAGGAAAGTATAATAATACCTTAATAGCGCCCCGCCCTTCTTACTTTATATATAAGCTATTATCTCTTTATACTTAGAAATTTCCTCTTCCTCTTTAAGGATATTAACCCTTAGTAGGAGTATTATCCCTTTAATCTTTATATATAAGTAGTATTATATAAGGCTCTAATTAAGTTACTAATATAATAAGAGTATCCCTTATCTTTAAGATATTAGGTTATATTATAAGTTAATTATAAAGATCTTTATATAACTTATTTAAAAGGCTATTATAGAGTATATACTCTATTAATAGCTTATATTATCTTTTTAATCTAGTAAGGTAATTTATAAAGTTTATAATCTTTTAATATTCCTTTTACTTAACTTCTAAGTAGCGCTTACTAGTTATAAGGTATTAATTTTAAGGATCTTTTATTTAATCTATTAAGAAACTATTAAAGTATTCCTAAGACTATTTATCTTTTAGTATATCCTTTATATACTTATACTATATAGCCTTAGGGTCTAGGGCTATATACTATAACGCGTATTAAATATTTTTATAAAGTTATTAAGAAAGTAGGTTATACTTATTTTAATAGTATTAATTATATTATTAAACTATTCTTAATATTTTTATACTAACTTCCTATTATATATATATAAGTCTTATAACTTAAGGATACAAGTTTTATATTAAGGACGCTTAAGCTCTAATTCTTTAATTAATAATAAGTAATATCTCTAATCCGCTTACGCGGCGTTATTAATATATATTTCCTACTCTAACTCTTATAAATATTATCTTAGATCTTATATTTACTACCTTTTAAAGACTTCTTCTTTAAGCTCTTATATCCTTTATAATAGTACTTCTTAGGTTTTAGGTAGTAGGGACTTAGTTAGTACGTCTAGTAGCTACCCTTAAATAGTTAATTATAATTATAATACTTCTATTATTAATTTATTAACTAATTCTTAAGACTTACTTTCTCTATAAGCTTAGTCCCTTATATTTAAGCGGGTTATTTATAGTAATTAACTAACCTTCTTACCTTACGCCTATAATAACCCTTCTCTACTTATTTTACTAATAGTCGGGCTACTACCCCTAAGTAGAGTAGAGTAATTAGAATATAAGGGTACTATATAATAACGTAGCTATTAAGTACTATAAACGGTGCGTATATATATATAAGTAGAACTCTCTATTCTTATTAATAGTAAGACTAATTACTACCCCCCCCCTTTAAGGGGAATTCCCTCCTCTATATACTATAGGTAAAGGGGTAGCGTAGTACTACTACGTACTATAGACGCTATGTTAGTAGTGGTACCGTATTCCTAACTAGTCCTTACACTCTTCTATAAGAATATCTTATTCTTATACTAACTAACTTCGTATTACTACTAAAACTAATACGTATAGTATTCCTATAGTTACCCCTTATAATTACTACTTTTTATTAGGTCGTAGCTATATTACTATAGAAGGTACTTCTTACTTAAAGTACTCTAAGTATATTAAATCTAGTTATCTCTATATAAACCTCTCCTAGGAGGCCCTAGACTAGACTTAAGAGGAATATAAGAAGAAAGTAAAAGATAATAAATAGGACCTAGTAAAGGTTATCTCTTATATATTTTAAAATAAGTAAATTTTATAATAGGCGGATAATAAAGTAAAGAAGAAAGCTTAATATATAATAGAGGAGATAGATACTACAAGCGAGCTTAAAAGTTCCTAAAACTATCTAGCTACTAGTATTCTCGAATTACTCTCTTCTACTATCTAGAATACTATAGATATAATTAATACCGCGACTAACTTTTCTAGTAAAACTTTAATAGGAGTTTTAAGTAGTTCTTAAGGTTTATCTTTAGTTCCTATATATTTTCTAAATCTTTATATTCTTTCTACTTAATAGGATAGTTCTAACTACGTCTATCTAGAATACTTTCTACTTTATACTCTTCTTCTTTATTATTCTTATAATAAAATATTTCTTATAAGGGTGTATTTAAATCTACCTATTCTAGTACTAATACGTAGAATACTAGGTAGACCTTAGTATCTAGTAGAAGGTTTAGTTCGTAGTTAACTAGTCCCTTTAACTATTTAATAGAAAACAGTCTAACTTTAATATAATTAAGTTTCTTACATAGACGTTTATTTTTCTTACTTCTTAGATTCTTTGTAAGGAGATAGACTTTATCCCCCTCCTTTAACTAAGGTATTATTTTCCGCTTTTTATTTTTATAAAGTATAGTCCTACTATTAACTTCAATTATTTACCTTTATATTTCTCTATATAAAGCCTTTATTTTAATTATTTTAACTAAAGCTTTCTCTACTTTCAGGCTAATTTATAGATCTAGAAATAAGTTTAGATTTCTTCTATAATTAGTAAAGAATAGTAATAACCCTATTATATTAAATATCTTATTATTATAAGATAATTATACTAATAGAAGTAGTAATACCTAATTATTCTATTTAAAATTAATATAATACCTTAGATATACTTCTATTATCTAATTTATTCTTTCTATCTATCTATCTATTTATAGGTAGTACGCTATTAATATACGTAGTTTTATCCTAATTAAAGATATTAATATCGTCTAATAATTTAATATAAATAGCTTATCTCTATCTAATATTATTAATTTCAGAATTCTATAATCTCTAACTATCTAGTTAAGTAAGATATAGCTAAGTTATTCCGCTAAGTATAACTCCCTAAATAGTATTATAAGTATATACTTTATTAGTTTATCTATAATAACTATTATTAAGTCGTATAGTTCCTTTATTACTAGATTAAAAGATTTTAATAACTTTACTATAAAGTCTATTATTATATCCTCTTATAGTAATATAAGTACCGGCGTGAACTATATTTACCTGTACTTTAAGTATCTTACTACTTTATTCTACTAATAAGAGATATATTTCCGAATATATTCTTTAATATCTCGTTTTAATATTAGTTTATAATAGTTTCACTTAATTAATTCTAGAGTTTTATATACTCCTAGGTAGCCTTATATTAGATTATTGTAATATTTTCTAATAACCTCCTTAATATATTCTTATAGTAGGTAAGTCCTCCCCCTAAACTATAGAGTAACTATATTCTACTAACTTCTTTATAACTCCCTAGTTAAAGAGTTCTTACTATAGGCTTAGTAGATTCTTTCTATAATTCCTAGTCTAGTAATATAGAATATTACTACTAAGTACTATATTAGTATAAGTATTCTATCCTTCTATTACTATAGAATAGGTAAGTCGATTACCTCCTTATTAGCTATATAATCCGATCGTCTACTAAGTATATTAGCGCGTCTATTATCTTTCCCTAAGGTATATAATATCTTAAACTTATACTATCTAAGTAGTTCTAACTATTAAACTTATCTCTAGTTTAATATCTTTATTATTATAAAATTAATAAGATTCTTATAATTTATATAAATTATTAATTCTAAGTAGCTTTCTATATATACTCTCTAATATTTAATTAAATATACTACTACAAGTAGTTCTTTATTATATATATTATAATTCTATTCTACTCCAGATATCTTTTATAAGTAATAGGCTATTAGGTACTATTTCTTATTCTTTATTTAATATAAGTAGGCTCCTATTACAAGATCCGATATATCTATCTCGATTCGTACTAGTTCGTTTACTACGAATATATATAGTACTAGAGGATTTATATATAACTACTTTAGCTAGTTAAATACTCTCTATTAGTCTAAATCCTACTTAAAGCTAATCTCCTTCTTAGTTACTTCTATTAGTAGTAGAGCTTTCTTTAAGTATTTCTTTATAAACTTTTAATTAAAGTTTATAAAACCTAAGAAACTCTAGACGTCTCTTATTTTTTTCGAGCTTATCTAAATACCTTTCATATTAACTATAAATCTAAGGAATTCTACTAATTTCTTATAAAATTTATACTTTTTAGGTTTAAGGAGTAGTAAAGCTTAGGATAGGTATTTAAATATATCTTATACGTACTTAATATACTTCTCCTTATTTCTTAAATAGATTAAGATATTATCAAGGTAAGTAATTACTATTTAATTTAAATAAGTCCTAGTAATATTTAATAAGTACTTAATATATTACTAGTATATTCGTAAGTCTAAATAGTATAACTAGATATTCGTAGTAACTATAACGGGTTCTAAAAGTAGTCTTCTATTCTTCGCCTTCCTTTATTTAAATAAGGTTATAAGCTCCTCTTAGATCTAGTTTAGTAAAAATCTTTACTTTTCTAAATTAATCCTATAACTTACTAATATTTAGTAAAGGGTATCTATTTTTAACTGTAATATTATTTAATTTTTAGTAATTAATATATAGCTTTAATTAAGCTTCTATCCTTCTTTAGTATAAATAGAACTAGATAGCCTACTAGTAATTTACATTCTTAAATAAATTCCTTCTCAAGATTTTTCTTAATATATCCCCTTAGTACTTTAAGTTCTTTTTCAGATAATATATATATAGGTCTAAATATTAGCTCCCTACCTAGTTTAAGTTTAATCTTATAATCCTAAGGTTAGTACTTAGGTAAGGCTACTACTATTATCTCTTCCTTAAAAAGGTATTTCTACTTTTTATATTCTCGAGGGATTAAAGGTTTATTCTTTCCTTCTAAAACTCTAACTTTATTACCTAGCTAACCTTTACTAATACTTATTAAGCCGGACCCTCCTTTATCCTTAAAGTCGTCCTTTATTAAGTTAGAAGTAATATATACTTTAACTAGTCTTTAGTTCTTTCTCTTATTAATCGTCGTCCGCTATTAGCGTATTAGGTAAGTACGGGTTATAAATCTACTACTTTTTATTAGACTAACCGCGTCGAGTCGGTACTTTAAACTCGAGTCGGGTTTCTAACTCGACTCTTAGCGAGTTAATACTAAATTTCTAGCCCGAGTATTTAGGTTAGTACTAATAGTTAGTACCGAGTATTCGGGTCGGTACTAAGGGGTAGTACTAAGTATTAGTACCGAAGTATTAACCCGACTCGCTAAGATATTAGTTCCACCTATATCATTTTATTAAGACTATTATATTAGGAATATTTTTTATTTATAATGATATTTCGTATTATATATAACACTTATTAATAGATTACTAAGTATTATTATTATTACTAACTAGGTAATTCTTAATAGTAGATAAGGTAATATAAAAAGGTTATTAGGATATAACTAGAGCGAGTCATAGTAATTTAGTAACTAAGAGAATAAATCTAAGGAGATAAATCTATAAAGTAAGTAAGAGAATATATAGCCGCCGCTAAGACGCTAACCCTATTAGGAGGTAATACTCGTAATTATAATAACTAGTATAACCTTAGGGTCGACTCGTAATATTACCCCCCCCTCTAGAAAAGGCTCGTCCTAAGCTAATTAGAACGTGCCCCGTCTATTAAACTTTTATAAAACCTATTACTTAACTATCCGTAGGTAACGCTTATAGAATTCCTCTATTATATCCTTAGCGTTATTAAACTTACTAGCGTCTATATAGTACTATTTATTATCGCGGTCGTAGCCCTTCTATTTTACCTTAAACTATAGGCGTTAAGTACGGGGCTTACGCCGTAAAGATAGGATATTATCGATAGTGAATTTATTCTCGTCGTCGATAGTTACTAGATTTAGTAGAGGGTATTTTTAGCTAGGTAAAGGATTATTCGCTAAAGGTCGTAGCTTTAAAACGTAGAAACCTTTACTTCGTTTTATGCTTAGGGGAAGCTCTAGCCGGTAGGACGTCCTAATCTTCTTAATGATTTTATAAGGGCCTAGTATTCGGTCCTTAAGGGACTTAGATAGACGGCTTGTCTTTATATCCTTTAATAAAACCTATACTATATCGCCGATATTATAAGATATATCCCGCCGATATTTATCTACTTAATCCTTTATTCGCTCCTAAGTAACTTTAAGGTTAGACCTGCCGTAATCTAGTAGTTCCTATATATGTTAGCTTATATCCTCGGCCTTAAACGCCTCTAGACGAGCCCTAGTTAACGAGTATATAGAAGTATCGGGGCCGAAAGACATGCGGGGGTGGAATCCCTTATTTATATAGAAGGGTGTTATTAAGCTAGTAGAAGAGGTGTTATTATTATCACTGAATTTAATAATAGGTAACTACTTTACCTAGTCGTCCTGTATATATATAACGTACTTCCGGAGCCCCTACTTAACGTCTTAATTAGCCCTTTTAATTTATCCGTCTATTTACAGGTAGTAAGCGGTGGAGATATTAGCTCTAATACGAAGTCGTTGATATAGTAATTACTATATATCGGAAATAAACCTAGGGTCTTAATCTAATATAATAGAGCTCGGAAGCCTATAAAGGCGGAAGACGTTCTAGATTATAATCTAAATAAGCTCCTCTACTAATAGTCGTCCGTCGCCCTAGTAGTAGGGAATATAGTGATGTTCCTTTATTAAATAGTCGATAACGGTATAGATAGTATTATAGCCTTCTAAGTCCGGCAAGCCTGTAATAAAGTCTATGGCGATATCTTACTAGCGTTAATTAGGGATAGGTAATAGCTATAAGAGACTATTAACTTTATTACGAGGTGCTTTACTTTATTAATAGGGGTAATAATTACGAATATAACGGCGGACGTCGCTTAAGTATCCTAGCTAGTAGAAGTGTCTTTTAAGCATATCTAGGGTTCGGGCTAAGCCTACGTGACCCGTAGATAGTTAATTATATACTTCTTGAATTACTTTAGTACGTTAATCTTCTAGAACCTAGAGGAGTCCCTTCTTAAATAGGGTCCCGTCTACTACTTGATAATCTTCTAAACCTATACCTTTATAATACTTCTCGCCCTTAGAGATAGCTTAGACGAATTCTTAAAAGTTATTACTAGCTTTATTAGCGGTTAATACCTAATTAAATAATATTTCCTTGGTATTACCTAGGCGGATTTTAATATAGTCGGGAGTAAGGATTATCTAGTATTAATATTTATAACGTTTATCCTAATTATCTACGGGGTAGGAATTAGCCCTCCTAGTTAAAGCATCTACTTTAGTATTCTACTTGCCTGATTAGAAGATAATCTAGAAGTTAAATTTAGTAAGTAGATCTAGATATTAAGCCTAACGGCGAGTTAATTACTTATTCTTTATAAAGGTCTTTAGGGCTTAATAATCTATAAAGATTTAAATAAGAAGATCCGTGTATTCTAACTTAGGGCGCTAGTATTTAAAGTATTAAATAATCGCTAGAAGTTCCTTATTATAAATATAATAGTTATATTCGGCTAGGACTATATTCTTATTATAAAAGGCTACGGGATATAAAATACCTTTATCGTTATACTAGGATAGGATCGCGCCGGTTACCTAGTCCGATATATCCGTCTCTAGGATCGACTAGCGGTTCGGGTTAAAATGGCGAAGTACTAGGGCTAATACCATATAATCTTTAAGGGCTTGGAAGGTAGCTTAATAAGCCTCGCTCTAGACGAACGGTATATCCTTTTTTATTAAATAAACGAGAGGTTTAGCTAACTTTAAGAACTCTTAAAGGAAACGTTAATAGAAATTCGCGAACCTTATAAAGGCCTAAGTTTTAGTAAGGTTTATAGGGACAGCCCATTTAACTATAGCTTCGATCTTCTTAGGGTCTATATAAAGGCCTTTACTTAAGACTATAATACCGAGGAAAACCGTCTCTTTAACGTCGAATTTATACTTCTTAATATCCACCTGTAATCCGGCTTTATAGAGGCATTCTAGTACTTATCTAACGTGCTTTTAGTACGTAGAACGAGATTTACTATAAATAAGGATATTATCTAGGTAGGCCTAGTAGAATTTATTTAGAAACTCTTATAATATATCGTTAATATATTACTAGAAAGTACTAAGGCTATTTATTAATCTGAAAGGGAGGACTTAGTACTTATACTAGCTTAAAGCCGTAGTAAACGTCGTATAGTCCTCGCTATTAGGGTCTATTCTAATTTTATTAAAGGCTGAGATAATATCTAATCGTATAAGGTACGAGTATCCCCTAATCTTACTAATAACTTTATCGATTAAGGGTAGGGGGTACTAATTCCGTTTAGTTAAGGCGTTTAGCTTACGGTAGTTAATATAGAAATATAAGTCCCCGTTTACTTTTAGAGCGAACAGGACGGGGGACGAGTATAAAGCTTGACTAGGAGTAATAAAACCCTTAGACAAGTTTTTAGTTAGGTATTCCTTAACCTTAGTTAACTTAAATAGTAATATCTTATAAGCTCGACTCTATAAAGGAGATTAGTTTCTAACGATCTTAATCTTATAATTAGAAGGATAGTATAGGGGTAGCTTATTAGCTTCCGATCGGTTAAACACGTCTAGGAAGTCGTAGTATTCCTTTAGTAACGTCTTCTTTACGTCCTTAAGATTAGTTATAGACGCTTCCACGGATAATAGGTCTAGTAACTCTACCTATAAGTTCCGGTAGAGAGCTAGCTTATTATCTATCTCTTCTATAAACGTAGTAAAAACGTAGGTACTATCTTACTTCGCTCTCTTAGTTAAAAGTCTAAAAGCATATACTCTAATACTATATATATTAAAAGGAGTATCCTCTTTTTCCGGCGTAGGATAATAAAGTAACTTCGGTAGAGCTTTTAGGATATATATTATACTAGGTTTAACAGGACTTAGAGTCGACTTTAAAGTAAACGGAATAGTATATATAGCTACTTCCGTTAGGCGTCTACTTACCTCTAACTTAGGCGTAGAAGCGAGCTTATTAGGCTAGATAATAGAATCGTTTCTTATATCTAATAGGCAGCTAGCCTTTTTCATCTAGGGCTTCCCTAGGATAGCTAAGTAGGAACCTAAGTCGGTTATAAGTATTAGTAAAGTTAATTCGGTGTAATTATCTAGCTAAAGGGTCGGGTAGATAGCATGTATTATAGGCTTCTTCCTAACTACCCTATTAAATCCCCGAATCCGCTTAGGTTTAGCTAATAGTAAAGGGTCGAGACTAAGCGCGTTATAAATAACCGGTATAAGGGCCTTATTAATAAAAGTATAACCTGTCGCTCCTGTATCTACTAGGAAATCGAGCTAGTATTTATCTTCCTAATAGCTAAGGGTACTAGGGACTAGGAATAGACGATTCGTGAAGATAGCTTCTTTATAGAAAGAGTCTATATTATATAGTAATAAGATCTCACCCCCTACCGTAACTTTAGAAGGGGTCTCTCGTTTTCCGACTCTAAGTTACCTCTAGAAGTACTAGATTTATAGAGGATATAGCCTTCCTCCTCTTCAGATTTATATATAGCTTTAAAGGCGCTGACTTTCCTATTACGAGTAGGCTTTTAAGGATAGGTATAGGAGGTATAGCCCTTAGTACTATAGTTATAATAGGTAAGGCCTTCGGTTATACCAAGTATACCCTTAGGGGAACGTTCTACGCGGCGGAAAGGAGTAGAGTACTTTACGGGGATAATAGGAACTAGGGAAGTTTTCCTAAATAGCGAATATCTAGGACGATCGGTCTCCTTTCTACGGTCTCTCTCTTTATAAGAATAATAACGAGTATTATCGATTTAAATAACGTACGCTTTTATTTCCTTAAAAGACTAGAATTTAAAACCGAGATAATCTAGTAAGTCCTTAATATAGTAATTAAATTTCTTAGGTAACTCCTTAAGTAGTTAAGAGGAGTCGAGACCTAGGGTGATAGTATAGAGTTAAGCCGTTATAATAAGGTCTACGGCACGCTAGTTACCTTATATAAGGTTATTATACTGCCGTTTAACCTTCCTCTTCTTATTAAGGTCGGAGAAGTGCGGTTCTAACTCCCTCAGGACCTCGAGAACTATAAAGAAGGGATGTCCTCCTAGAATATCACGCCTAGGCTTAAGGATTATAGCGGCTTTACCGCCCGTCCTATTATAAACGTAGGTGACCTTATATAATTCATCTTGGAAGTTCCTAGTAGCTAATTTATTACTAATATAAAGCTTCTAAGTTTCTTATATAAGCTCCTTACCGTCTATTAGTATAGGAGGTATTAAAATCTTTTCTAGTTTATTAAAGGTATCTTAACTCGAGGAATACGACGTTTCACGTAGGTTTTATATTACTCGATCTCTTACTACTTTAAAGGCTTATAGTTCTAAAATCTATTATTATAGAAGTTATTCGGTCGTTAAAGAGTTTAAAGGGGCCGCTATTAGGGAGGTAGGTAGATAAGGGCTATACTAGGTTTAATTAATTCAGGCTTATAGATTAATATTATCTTCTATAGTTTAATAGAAGAGCTTATTTACCTGAAGACCTAAGTCTCGCTATTCCCTAAGCGTCTTAAGCATATTAAGTACGTTTATAAGGTCTTATTCCGCCTAGAATTATAATTAACCGATAGTCTTAATTTACTAGGTGTCCCTAGCGTCGGTATTACTACTAGGTAGGTTATTACCTAGGATAGGTAGTCGAGAGTATCTTATATCGCGTCCTAACCGCTTAAGACGATCTTTTAAATCCGGGTATTCTACGTCTCCGGTCGATATAGTTTCTAGATTATTAGGAGGATAAGGGTTAGTTTATTAATTAACTATTTTAATTAGTTAGATAGGTATAAAGCTTAAACGAGGTAAATTAACTGCGTTTAATTAAGAAGTATATTTAATAAACATTTATATATTAGGTAAGTAATAGCTCCGTATACTCCAGGTACTAACTCTATACTTAAGTAGTCCTTCTACTTTCTTATAGGGTAATAAGCCTACTTCCTTTAGTAGCCTATATCGTCGTATACTCGTGGTCGACCGATATTATAGGTAGGGAACCGATACTAGTATTCTAATACCAAGGACTTAAGGACGCGTTAGTACTCCTATTTCCTTAATTAATTTCTTTAAGCTCGTTCGATACGTACAAGCGATATAGTAAAGAGATTTATTCTAATATCAGGATATAACTAGAGCGAGTTATAGTGATTTAGTAACTAAGAGAATAAATCTAAGGAGATAAATCTATAGAGCAAGTAAGAGAATATATAGCCGCCGCCAAGACGCTAACCCTATTAGGAGGTAATACTCGTAACCATGACAACTAGTATAACCTTAGGGTCGACTCGTAATAAAGGTAATAGCTAATTAGCTATCTCTATAGAAATAATAAATATAATATTATTAATATTTTCTATTTATAGTAGTATTCCTTACTATATATAGGATATTACTAGTTATTATAATTATTATTACCTAGGTAATACCCCTAAGTAGTAAGGTAATACAAAAAGGTAATGTATATACCTAGGGAATTAAGGGAGGTATTAAAATTCTAATTAAAAAAAATTCTATTTTTAGTATAGGGGTAATTCTAGAAAAAATTTAGTGTCCCTTACTATTCTATCGGGGGCTTAGCGTCTTGGCGATACCTTAGCGAGTCGGGTCGGTCCAACCCGACTCGCCAAGATACCGAGGGGTTTTCGGGTCGGTACCGGAAACCGGTACCGAGTATTCGGGTCGGTACTAGGAGGTAGTACCGAGTATTCGGGTCGGTACTAATCCATGGTACTAAAACCCGACTTGACGGTTAGTCTACTTTTTATCTTAAGTACTCCTTCTATCTAATTAATAATAGGATTATATAATTTTAACTAAGGTATCCCTAATATAATATTACAAGTAGCTATCTTAATAATATTAAAAGTTATTTCCTCGTAGTACTATTATATTTATATAGGTAATAGTAATATTTCTATATTTACTATTCCTTATATTCTATTAATTAACTAAAGCTTACAGGGGTTTTTTATATTCCTTATAAGTAGGCCTACTACCTAAACTATATAAACCGTGATAAAGTTCCCTATTACTCCTAAATTAATTATAGTAGTAGTCTTATAACTACTAATCTTTACCGGTATTATTATATATATCGTATACTACGTTCTATATAAGTAATTTTCTAGGGTTATTATATTAACTTCCTCGCGCTTACCTCTATTACGAGGGTCTATTCTTTTCCTAACTCTAATATAAAGTTATTAATTATCTTCTTACTCTAGTAGATCTAATATCTTTCTCTTAGGTAATAGTACTAATAATTATTCGTATACTACGAAATATCTTTCTACTTCTAGTATTCTTAATTTCTCCTTTACTATTACTAATTATATCCTATAAATACTTAGTTCTATTATTTTCTAACTAAGTACTAGTAATAGTTATCTCTTCTATAACTATTCTAATAGTTAGATCTATACTTAGGTATTCTATTATAAGGTCTATCCTAGTCTTATAGATAAATATAATAATTCCTATCTACGTATACTATCTAGTATATAACCTAGTAGTCTAGATATAGCGAATTAAATTAGTAATTCTTTCTTTCTAATAGTTTTACTAGTTCCTTCTATTTTATATTATCTTCTCTAATAGTTACTACCTCTATTAATACAGGGGTCTAGGATTCTAGATTATCTGAATTAGTATCTAGGTCCGTTCCTATTATATACTATTTTTCATTCGGTTCTAGTTATCTATCCTAGTATACTATATATATATAGATCTTCGCTTAGTAGAATTTTATTAGTAATATACGCCGCTCTTTTTAAGAAGTATATTATTAGAATTTTCAAGTCCTTTAATACCTAGTAAAATAACTGGAAGAGTTTAAGAAGTAAGGTATAACTTTATTTAAAGGCCTTAGGTATTAAGAGGAGTCGTCCTAGTCCTATTAGATTTATAGCTATTAACGGCGACTTATCCTTATTATTAGGTTTATCGAGGTATTAAAGGATTAGTATATTAGTTAAAGTTAGAGCTAGCTCTTTAGGTACTAGGGAGGTCTAAAAGATTTTAAATAGTTATAACTTAATAAGCTCTTTATCTCTTATCTTTAACTATTCTTATAATATTATAATAACCTTATCGTCCTTAGAATTATAATAGTATTAATAGAGTTATATAAGATCGCGATATTTAGGTTTTTAGAAGCTTAGGAATTACTTATAAATATATTCTCTAGTATTATTAGCTTATAAGCCTTATCTATAAATTAATTACTAATATACCTAGTTAAACTACCTCTTAATCTATAATATTTATTTTATTTAAAATTATAATAAAACTTAGTATTAATATCTACTTATAATAAGCCTTTAAAATCTTATTATCTTTCTTTACTTACCTTATTATTTTAAGTATAATTAATTAGTAAATAATATTATAAATATCTATCCTATATTTAGATTTATAAAGATATAGTTATATAATTAATAAAAGGCTAGACTACTTAAAAAGCTTAAGTAAGCTTTATTATATTAAGTAGCTAAAAAGCTCTTAAAGGTTTTTCATTAATTTTAAATACTTTAATATAAAGGTATATATTCTATAATAGAGTAAAATTAAGAGATAGTTAAAGAAATAGAGGCGTATTTCCCCTATTAGAAAGCTAATAAAGCCTAGAGAGTAGTATTTATATCTAGTATAATAATTAATCTAGGGTTTTATTATTAAAAATAGTTATTATAAAGTAATATTTATTATTTAAAGGAATTATTAAAGCTAAAAGCTATTAAATTTATTAAAGAGATATATAATAAAAACCTCTATTTATCCCTTTTAAAATAAGGAAGATAATAAAATATTTAAAATATTTTTATAAAAGCTAGTATAATATTAAACCTCTATAT